>Ga0131853_10018134_pt1 | contig 12809 bp, 8 predicted proteins | sample TergutLab28metaG_FD_92764 | JGI IMG/M metagenome (GOLD analysis project Ga0131853, IMG submission 92764) | Labiotermes labralis P1 segment gut microbial communities from Petit-Saut dam, French Guiana - Lab288 P1 (version 2) (version 2) | ecosystem: Host-associated > Arthropoda: Insects >...
AAATAACTCAACAAATAAGTCGCAAGCTCCTGAGGATGGATGTATTAACATCCGAAACATGTTGAGCATGAAATAATGAAATAAAGGAGCAAGTGACATCAATTTGGTCTCTCTTTATTCAACCTAAGTAACTACTTTGTGTAATAAAACAGTTGTGCTGACATACAGTATTTAGTATTATATTACGTTTCTAGCTCATCGTGATGCCTCCGATCAAGTGTTGTAGAGATTACGGACAGATTCTAGTCACAAATGATTATCTTTTATAGGGTGTTCGGTAAAGTTATCGCAGCCCTTTTATCACAGATGGCGTCTTTAACTTGCAACGGAGAACTAAATATATTTGAAAATTTTAGCCAACACTGATTTATAAAAGCAACGATAAATTTTGATATCTTTTGTTGAGCCTCTTGTAAAACAACTGAAAATTTTAAATGATTATGTTAACTTGAGCTCGTTATTTATAATATCGTTCACTGAGTGCTGTGGTGGAACAATTAAAAAATTCCCATTTGTTGTTAATACTACAATTGAGCTCAAAAATGTAATAATAACTTGTGACAATACCGGCACACTTCTTAGTTGAAACATACTCCGCTAGATGGCATTATTGTCGGATATAGTTTTTATATTTCTATGATCAATCGTAGTATTAACTCTGAGTGGGTAATTTTTTTATTGTGCCCCCTGTCGTCTTGTGAGACGTACGAATTTTTATAGTGACTAAATTTATAGAACAAATTCAGTGTAAAATTATTCCATTGTTAATTAGTAATTGCCGTAGTTTTGACGACTACAACGTGAATTAAAATTATAATTATAATTACATCCGCGCATGCTGATAAGACTGCCAGGATGCGGCTAATACTGCGTTTATCTACGCAAGGCTGTAAATTGCTGCTTGGCAAGCCGAAGAGGTCGTCGGCTCTGCAGCGCTCCGTTCCTCGTCAAAACGTTCTGTATAAATTTTATATTTGGCCGCTAACTTCTATGCACCGTGTACAGCAATTCCACAAAGCAAAACCTCATTTCATTTATCCGGGCCTTCAGACTGATGACGAAAATGTCCCTGTCTGTCTGTCTGTCTACTCCGGATGTGAGTACAATGTGTCTGGGAAAAATTACTAGAAACTATATACAGTACTTTCTTACCTTAGTGTTGTTTACCGTTTGTATATGTTGTATTTTAAGATGTTTTGTTTCTATTGTTGTTAGTTGTCTTGAGTGTATTGTTGTAGTTGTCTTGTGTGTATTGTTGTCATCTTATGTGTATTTGCTGTACTATGTGTGCATTGCTGTCTTTACTTTAGATGTCGGACTGCTGGCTAGAAGTCAGTACTCGGAAGGTCCCGCGACCGGCCACCTCGACACAGGTTTTTCTTGGTTTCCCTGTGTCTATAAGCAAATGCTGAGATGGTTCCCAAGATTCAAAGTTGCCACTACATGCTTCTCATTTAGCCCCCCCGAATTAAATTTATTAGTAACCAATTTCATATTTTGTATACATGTAAAATAACCACTGCCACCGGGTGGCAAACCCAATCGCAGTTAATAAATAATAATAATAATAATTATTATTATTATTATTATGACTGTCCCAAGAACCTCGTGACAACGTGTCAATGACATTCTTTATTTATTTAAGCAGGACTGAACCAGACAGTTTCGAGATGTCAGCTGTTTGTTTTCCGTTACCTATTTTACAACGCTATATCTGGTAAGCAATCAGGCGCATACCCAAAAGGAGATGGGGAGTGCCGGGCTGCAGAGCCAACAAAATTAAAAAAAAAATTGTAGGGCACGATGATGCCAAAAGCTATACGTCATTTACCCTCCAGCCGCAATCAGTCACTGAAATCGGCTGATGGCAACGAGTAGATTAGAATTTTGAAAAATAAAAAAAAAAAAAATAAAAAAAAAAAACTGGAAAATCTTCGTTGAACGTAAAAAACAAAAATATTGGACTCAATTATTTAAATCACGTGCGTGAGTCGTAGAAAATGCAGTTATGTTTGTATGTACATAAATACAACGACCAGTGTTATGTTACAGTAATATTTACGACATGATTTTCATAACATACTTCTTCAAATCAAACATTAATTACATATATACTCAAGGTCAGCCCTCCTCCCCAATTAAAAATTCCGGGTTCGCACTTCTAAGCCCTGGTATCATTGCGTAAGATACGTACTAATAAAGTAAACCGTGGGAGCGGATTGAAAGTTGGTAACTGTGGCCTATCTAAACTCGCAGACTCTATTTTATCGTGTCCGTAAGAACGATAGTCTTATCACACAGAAAGTCTGCTTCTGCCGAGACATCCCATGACAGTTTCCGTGTTCGGGGACACGATAAAAGGGACACTGTATGTATTTGAATATTTTCACTGGCAGAAAACCTTAGATCCGCAAATGGAATTGTCTGTGGGCGTAAGTAATCATTGATTGTCCCTAATGTTTGTGAAAGCATTACTGCTGTGAGAAACTGCTTTGTAGTAGGGAAAAACTGTTGGCATTGGGAGGAATATAGCTGTGTGAAAAACCATCCAGGCAACAAATACAGAAAGGAATATAAAATATACACAGAATACTAAGTACCAAGCATAAGAAAAGGATATAGAAAGAGGTGGGGAGGGGGAGGTGATAGAAATAAGGAGAAAACAGCCGTAAAAATATCGAGGAGAAAGTAAAGCATGCAGATAATAGACCAGATGTAAAGAATGTACATACTGTCATCGCTACCTAGCAGGAGTACTTCTGCTTGACGTTCTGTACACTCCACGCCACCTTCCGACGCCCGATCAGCGTCAGTAACGGCTTCTTCTCTCCCAACATCACGATTTGTCTCCGCCACAGGTTTATCTGTAACGAGAAACAGTTTGAGGCTGTTAGTTGACGTAAATAAGATGCGAATCTTGAAGGCACGTACATAAACAATCACGAACTAATTCGTGTCTGCGATATATAATTTTCCGATAGCGGTAATGGAGAAGATGTCTGCATTCCAGAACACAACCATCAAAATCCTGCTGTAGGGACCTCAGAATTTCATTTTTGTACTAATGTGTTGAATACCATCCAGCGACTTGAGATATACAGTGTGTTCTGAGAGAAAATATGCATCTATCCGTTTGAGATATACTAAGTGTTCCGAGAGCAACTATGCTTATATCCGCTTGGAATATACAGGATGTTCACATAGCAAATACGCATCTATCCGCTTGAGATATACAGAGTGTTCAGAGAGCAATTATGCATCTATCCCCTGGGAATATACAGTGTGTTCAGAGGGCAACTATGCATCTATCCGCTTGAGACATACAGGATGTTCCGAGAGAAACTATGCGGTCATCCGCTTGAGATATACAGAGTGTTCCGAGAGAAACTATGCAGTTGTTGATACATTTCAGTGCCTAATTTCTCTTGGAACTTACCGTGTATGATATACACATTTCGACCTACGTCTACTCCACCGTTCAAGTGCCTGGATGCCGTATTAAGACATTATTTCTTTCACGCCTAACGACTTAAATTACACACATTTCAGAAAACAGAAAATGCCCAGTTACAAAATGTAAATGTTTTTTCACTAAACTCTTACATGATTTGCTTGGATTAAATGTGAAAATTGCCATATTTGATTTTCACAGTAGTGTGGTTAAATTTCAAGTCCTTTGGGATAAGAAGCCCTGCCAGTTGGTAAGTATTTCGTCAGCCATGGGATTTTAGTTTCTACTGGAATCTGACCACATCGAATGAATTGCGCTAAGGATGCCCGAATTTGCTCTTTAAGCAATACTCATATTCGCCCTTTTAAATCGTCAATGCAAGGTAAAGTAATTTTACGAACAGTTGTTTAAAAAATGAAATTTGCGTTTTTTGCTGTTAGTAGGAGACCTTACTTCACAGCCATATATAATCGTGGGAGAACTTCACTGGAAGTATCTCCTACATGCCTCTAACGCTATCGACACAAATGTCTCCGGACAGATTGTAACAAACATGGGATTAATAAAATATATATATATATATAATCGTGCATTAGATATATTTTATACATAGATTTACACAAATGTCCACAAATTTCCCCCCAAAATATAGTATTAGTCTCAAAATTCCATGCGCTAGCAGAGTGACATAAGCAAGTTTCATACTGAAGACCGAAATACCTAAAGCGCCATCATACAAAATGTAATTGTTTGAGGGGCCTGACGCCAGGAATTTGTGTGCCCCCAGGCTAAGACTAAAGTTAAGGTGCGAAAGGCTGTCCCGTAACTGACCATGCGGGCACAGAGGGGAGATGTAAGTGTACATCCACTTGTTCTCTACAGATGGTAGCAGGAGGTGGCTCATCAGCTCCACGCCTCGGCCGATTTAACTCCGGCAAAGACAGCCGGTACACATTGTACATGGGCTGGGTTAATGTCCGGAAATATATGTAGCATTATATATTATATTGAGTCATAGAAGATATTTGATAATACACCTTCGTCAGAGACATTCACAAATTGTAAATTTTCCCTCGTGTGTACATGTTCCTTACTGCCTGTTTCACTACGTTACAAAATACCGTGATATTTAACACGAATCACACGCAAAAAGTAAAATAAAGTAGTTTTAAATGTATGTTATTGTTTTTAAAAAAAGAAATTTGAATTAATTCAACTAGTTGCTAGCAACAACACACCCCTTACTTACCCATTTCAATTTGTGTCCACTCAACCCTCACCACTGCTTTGACGTGTCTGGCTTCAGTCAACTCAAGATTATCCCCCACCCTCCCTCTTTGCCGGTCTACCAACCCTTGAAAATAGAATTTAATACCCAAGCAATAGGTGTGTTGTACTGTACCAGATATTGCCCCGCAGTTCCTTTAACTGCCTTGCCAGCACTGACACTACCTGCTAGCGCACAGTGCGAATCAAAACTCCATGGCTTTCTAAATACAGCAAGACAGGCAATGTACGTATAACGTAGCATTGAAGAGCTTTCGTACAACCACTTTAACACGTGAATAAGTATTACACAACCTGAGTGTGCGTGTTTGTAGCCTTGGGTATCCAGCATGCAATGCGCATGCGCCATATTGTCTTCTGTGGCCTGCCGAGCTGTAAATTTTTTCCCCCACATTTTCTCATAAATGGCACGGTTGTAGAAAAAAAGTTACTGAACACAAAATGCTTGTTTTGATTTCCTCTATGCATTTGTCCCAAACATTTCTCATTCTAAGACGTAAAGAGCGAGATATGATAAAAAATGTATTTTGATCTTCATGTACAGTACAGTTCAGTATAGTACAGTGCAGTACAATAGAGTACAGTACAGTACAGTAGAGTACACTACACTAGAGTACAGTACAGTGCAGTGCAGTACAGTACAGTGCAGTGCAGTGCAGTGCAGTGCAGTACAGTGCAGTGCAGTGCAGTACAGTACAGTGCAGTGCAGTGCAGTGCAGTACAGTACAGTACAGTGCAGTGCAGTGCAGTACAGTACATTACACTACACTACACTACAGTACAGTACAGTACAGTGCAGTGCAGTACAGTACAGTACAGTGCAGTGCAGTGCAGTACAGCACTGTACAGTACAGTACACTACAGTACAATGCAGTGCAGTGCAGTGCAGTACAGTACAGTACAGTGCAGTGCAGTGCAGTGCAGTGCAGTACAGTACAGTACAGTACAGTGCAGTACAGTGCAGTGCAGTGCAGTGCAGTACAGTACATTACACTACACTACACTACAGTACAGTACAGTGCAGTGCAGTACAGTACAGTACAGAACAGTGCAGTGCAGTGCAGTACAGCACTGTACAGTACAGTACAGTACAGTACAGTGCAGTGCAGTGCAGTGCAGTACAGTACAGTACAGTACAGTAGAGTACAGTACAGTACAGTACCCTATATTCTTGTCCTATTTTAATGAAACTTGAAATTTCTCGGCACATTTTCGAAAAATTGACAAATATCAAATTTCATGAAAATCTGTCCAGTGGAAACGGAGTTGTTCCATGCAGACGGACAGACATCACGAAGCTCATAGTGGCCTTTCGTAATTTTGCGAACGGGCCTTTAAACATACGGTGGTTCCACCGCCCCAAATCCCTCATATATTGATTGCATTTAATGGATGCCAAACCCAGCTCCGTGCCATTTACATTTTGTGGAAACATGAAAACCTATCTTTGTCTATGCCAAATTTAGCTGTGGTATCGTTAAAGTGTACTTACTTTGGAATTTAATGAAGCTGGTACAGCTGAAGAAGAATGGTTCGGATGTGTTTTGTTGTGGTGGCGCTGAACCAAATTCTACTGTAACACGAGTCTAGGGACCAACTTAAGCAGCATTTGGTGAATGTGGGTCTAATATTAATTGGGTTGTAAATGACTTTAACTGTTCGCGATGAAGTATGAAATTTCTAGCACGTTTTGACAAAATTAGTAACGTAATTTGTTTCGATTAATAAAGAGCTCATGAGGTCTCAAAATTACTTCGGCGTTTTCTCTTGGTTTTGACGGGTAGGGATTAAAGGGCGTTTCCTCATTTCAAACGTCTCACAGGGCAACATAACACTGTCTCGATCAACATGTTGCCTGCGACCAGCGGTTTGAGCGCAAATGTTCTAGCTGCTTTGGTTTTCTGTTCTGCGGATGGCTTGAACAATGATTTGTTCAAGCTGAGACACGTACGTTGGCCTACCTAAGTGGAAGGGCCTCCGGACTGCCACCTCCCTCGCCCGAAAACGAAATTAAAAAAACACACACAAGATTTTTGTATACACGATCATATTGAAGACTTCACATGATTTACGCTCCAGTCAAAATCAGCCACTGAAACCGGCAGATGACTGGTACATTGGAATATTGCGAAACTGAACACAGACTTATGAATATGTAGAATTTTTCCCCCTTTTTTAGTTAGTTTTAATTTTCCTTGTAACCTCACTAGATGTCGTCTCGGTGATTTTGGTGTGATTTTAATAGAAAAGTTCTTAAAACGAAACATATATTATATATAGCCTCAGATTTGACCCCCCCCCCCCTTTCCTTAAAGGAAATTTCTGGTTGCGCTGATGGTGTGATGTATAAAAGTAACCTGCTACGTGACATGTCAATATAATAGCTGTGTCAGCTGAACGTTAGGATTACTGTCATTTGTATGTATATCAAAATGGCACAAATGAAGAAAGTTTTTGCTTAATGCTGGCTTTTATTGAAAAGTTTACAGAATTATTTGTGCCAGACTGTCTTTCCTTCTTAGGTCTACAGTGCAGTGCAGATCTCACACACTGATTACTGTAATTTTGTTGGAATATATTTGTTATTACATTTCATGTTCAAAAAATACCCATAAATGCACGCTCAAACACACCTGACACCATTTTTATAAGAGCAGTGCGTAGAAGTATTCTAGTTCTGCGGTCTGGAGTGCCACTGTGCCATGCACAGCAGGGAACACATTACGTCACAAATAGAAACTCGAGACACATCACAGTTTAATATCCAGACCAACAAGTTTGTTTGTCTGGATATTAAAGGTAAAGCAGTCCCGTTGCAGGCCCGTAGGGGCCCAGAGAGTTCCAGGAAGTTAAGGTTCCCAGATTTCGTGACAACGGCACGGGATAGTGGTAGGTTGACAGCCTTACCTACCGGCCGCCTTTATCCCAGGAAATAATCCTGGTACGCATTTCTGTTAGAGGCTGAGTCGACCCCAGGGATACAGTGCGATCGGAAGGGTTTTATGTCAATGAAAAATCCAATGACACCAGCTGGGATCGAACCAGCGACATTCCGATTTGTAGCACAACACCTTAACCATGTGCTACCGCAGTCCCCTTTGACTGCATATTCAACTGTACAAAATTCGCGTTACGTTCATAACCAACTTGATGCACAAAATTTTTGTTTTACAATAAGTTTATTTCATACCTCTACAGGTTTCGAGCACATGTGCTTATCATCAGGAGGTCAATATTGCATTACACAGCCTCTGGTATCATCACACCTATAGGTGGCCGTCCCGTGCACAACCTATAGGTATGATGTTACCAGAGGCTGTGTAATGCAATTTTGACCTCTTGATGATGAGCACATGTGCTCGAAACATGTAGAGGCTTGAAATAAACTTATTGTAAAACAAAAATTGTGTGCATCAAGTTGGTTAATTACTGGGATAAATATACTGAGATGCAGCACGGTCAGCAAAACGTCAAAAAAAAACATTAGTTTTTGTTTCCAACCACAGCACAAAATAAGGAACAAACAAACCACCACCGAAAACAACTTTATAAAGTATTCACAGAGCTACATGTTTCGACCCTGTGGGGTCATCATCAGGCTGGTTTTTAGAATATTTGAACTTTGTTAAATAAAACACCGTTTCATGAGCCTTGCTTTTATTTACAATTAGACAAAATGCACCTTCAAAATTAACATTCGTTCTTGCGTCTAAATTGCCTTAACATTTGTTAAGCGGCGATCTGTTTCTACGTAACAGATTTAAAATGCTTTAAAAATCAAGTCTTATATTTGTACACTCTAAAATACACACCACATTTTTAAAGAACAGCAAGTAGAAATGAGTCGGTTTTGCAGTCACGCCATTATTTCAACAACTGGAGTACCAGCCATTACGTCACAAACCAAACACAAGTATCTGAGTACATTTGTAGCTGTTTGTAAAATAAAATGACAATTGCACGAACCACATCAGCAAGTCTACAGTTTCATTGCATGTGTCAGTAACATGACATTCTGGGAAATTGATGTTATTTTATTTGCAATTACCAAAAATTCTTCAGGGACATCAACCTCTTCGAAGTCGGCGTCTGAGGGGGACGACGCTTTGTCGTAGTCGGATAGTGCTTCGATTAGTTTCGCTGCTGCCTCCACTGATACTTCTTCGGCCGTATCTAGCTGCTTGCATATTGCATTAGTACGCCATTCTGTTCCACCGGCCTTATACCTTGCCCAGACAGCCACACTTTCAGGTGTGGCCAGACGTGTGGAACGAAACATGTAGTCTGAGAACAGGTTCTGAAACTTGGACTGAAGCATGGGAAGAGTGGCCGTTAGTAGCCTGACTGCCGATAGCAACTCTCTGGCTTCGGTTTCCTTAACGTTACAAGCAGTGAAGCTGTCTATCAAATCTGTCACAGCATAAAGTAGCTGAGATGAGAAAGTCACGTTCAGAAACGACGTAAGTGCCAAATGTGAGCACTGTCTGGAGTGGAAAGCGTAGGCATCCGCACACGTGAGGAATGACGTAGACACGTTCGGCTGTGTAGCTATGGCATTTTCGCATGTAAGCTGCAGCAATTCGCACAAGTTTTGCAACTCCTCAACCCACTTGGCAACGGGAGCAGAAATCGATTTTCGTTTACTTGCACCAGCTTCATTTTTTGAAGCTCTAAATGTAGGTTCCTGCCCGGTAGACAGTCTTTTAATGCACCCTTGAGCTACTGAAGTCGTTTCATTTTCGGATTGCTCTCGAGGGCTTTTAGTGTGACATTCAGATACTGCAGGTGTTTCATTTTCGGAGACAGGCTGTTTCCGGTGACCTTCAATTTCACCTTCAGACACTGAAGATGTTTCATTTTCGGAGAGAGGTTGTTTTCGGGAGCCTTTATGGCGACAGGTCACCTGCTTTTCAAAAAGTTTATCTTTTCCTTTTTCTTCTGCAATTCGAAGCTTACTTTCCAGTCTATCAGCCAACATAACCAAGTCGCCGATGGCTGCATCGCACGAGCTCTGAGAGCCCTTTAAATCTCTCAAGACATCACGCATACTTCGAGAATAAGCACCAATTTGTAAATAATCTGACAAAGGTACACTTTGCGTGGTTTTTCTATCACAAGTTGAATCAAGTGTGTTAAGCATGCTCAGTACATCAGCTGCTAAATCTGGGTTCTCCTCATACTGAACTTCACGCAATTCCCGAATTTTAGTAATCACTTTTCTTGCCTCAGCCTTCAAGATCGCAGAGCTGTCTAGATGACCTTCAGAGGGCGAATACTTCGTTGAGGCTGCAGTTGGTGGAACACAGCTTGGCGGTGTCTGTCGGTTTCCTGCGTCAAAACCTTCTTGCGCGGAAACTTCTAGCTGTCTCTGGCAGGTTGCGAGATCCTTCAGAGTGGCTTTCACGTCTCGAAGAAATGCGGTCAAATCCTTCGTCATATGTTCGCCTGATGAGCACAAACATAAGTCCAAAAACAGATTTATTCATTTTAGCTGAGGTACGCGTGTGTGAGAAGCTTTGTTAGTCGGTAGTAAGGGGATTGGTCTAGAAGTGAATGCTGATAAAACTAAGTACATGGTCATGCCTCGAGATCAGAATGCAGGAAGAAGTCACAATATGAAGATTGATAATAGCCCATTTGAAAGAGTGAAAAAGTTCAAATATTTGGGAACAACCTTAACACATCAAAATTGTATTCAGGAATAAATCAAGAGCGGACTGAAGTCAGGGAATGCTTGCTATCATACGGTGCAGAATCTTTTGTCTTCCAGTTTGCTATTAAAAAAAGATTAAGATATACATAACTATAATTTTGCCTGTTATTTTGTATGGGTGTGAAACTTGGACTCTCATATTGAAGGAGGAACATAGGCTGACGGTGTTTGGTAATAGGGTGTTGAGGAGAATATTTGGACCTAAAAGGAACGAGGTGACAGGGAATGGAGGAAACTACATAATGAGGAGCTTAATGATCTGTAATCTTCACCCATTATTATTAGGGTGACCAAATCGAGACTAACGAGATGGTAGAGGCATGTGGCACTTATGTGGGAGAAGAGAAGTGTGTACAGGGTTTTGGTGGGGAAACGTGTGGGAAAGAGAGCACTTGGAAGACACAGGCATAGATGGAAGGATGATATTAAGATGGATCTTCAGGAAGAATGATGTGAGGGCATGGACTGGAATGATTTGGATCAGGGTATGCATTTGCGAATACGGTAATAAACCCTCGGGTTCTATAAAATGCGGGGTATTTCTTGAGTAGCTGAGAATCGGTTAGCTTCTCAGGAAGGACTGTTCTACATGGAGTAAGTAAGTAAGAAAGAAAGAAAGAAAGAAAGTAAGAGAGTAATAAGTAAGTAAGCAAGAAAGAAAGAAAGAAAGAAAGAATGAATGAAAGAAAGAAGAAAAGAAAGAAACAAGCAAACAAACAAAGTAAGAAAGTAAGAAAGAAAGAAAGTAAAGAGTACGAAAGTAAGTAAGTAAGAAAGAAAGAAAGAAAGAAAGAAAGAAAGTAAGTAAGTAAGTAAGTAAGTAAGTAAGAGCGTGTGAACACTAACCTGAAGAGCGACAGTGTGATCAACATGTAAGTTATGTGTCAGGCTGTATTCCATACCACCGTCAGTGGTTAAATACTAGATGATGGATTTAGTTACCATGGAAAGGTAAAATGACGGGAGTGACAATGTTCTGTACCTTCCTGATTATCCTTAGATTCATTTATTATTTTAAAAGGCGCACACAGACAAGACTTACTTGATCTGAACTTATGTCGTACCTTATGTCTTACTAACATCACTTCAGTGATTGGAGTACGTGAAAACAAATAGGGGTGTGAAAAATGGTCTTTCACATTAAGCGAAGGACACAGGCCAAGAATGTCGAATAACAGAGATTTTAGAGCCTAATAAGATGGAATTAACAGGATGATGGAGAAAACTGTGTCCGGGGGAGCTTTATAATATGTGCCCATCACAATATGTTGCTGGTATGATGAAACCAGTGAGGCAGGAATGGACTAGCTTGTGGCATGCAACGTGGAGAACGAAAGTGCACATAGGGCTTCTTTGGGAAAACTAAACGAAAGAGAGGACTTGGATAACAAAAAATTAGATATAGGGATAATATTAAAATGGATATTACAGAAATATAATAAGGCTTTGACTGGTTATAAAATGTGAGATATTTCGTGGATATTTGAAGACGTCTTAGAATGTCAAAACAAGTGATCCAATCCGTGGAGCTGAACTAAAAATAGTTAAATGTTTCTAGCGAACAGTGGGTGAGAAAGTGGTAAAAGCTATCTTCGTGTTTGCACCGTGGATCCATGGTAATTGAACACTTTATTATCCAACTAATGCACAATATATAATATGTAGATACAATTAAAATTATACAATATTTAAAAGTGCTCCAAAATATTTCGGAACACAGAAGATCCATCATCGGGGAGCCTTGTACAGTGCTTGGCTAAAAATTACAAGAGTGGTAATATCGTGTCCGTTGACATGGACAAGGTCGGTGTTATGGCAGCATATACTGACCCGTTGTGCGTGTGTGCAGTTCACTGTATACGAAGGCAGTGCCTTCATATACAGTGAACTGCACACACGCATAACGGGTCACAATATGCTGCCATAACACCGACCTTGTCCATGTAAACGGACACGATAGAATTATTCTTGTAATTTTTAGCCAAGCATTTCACAAGGCTCCCTGATGATGGACCCTCTCTGATCCGAAACATGTTGGAGCACTTTTAAATATTTTGTAATGTTAATTGTATCTACATATTGTATATCGTGCATTGGTTGGATAATAAAGTGTTTAATTGCTTTTGAATATTCCACAAATAATAAACAAGGTATGGCCAACTGTTTCCTTTCGGCACAGAACAGGCACATCTCCGTACACTGCAGAACACACCCACTGCATGATGGTACGAGGTCAGAAAAGTATCCGACCTTTGGCCGGGAAAAAGAAACTGGCTTACTTGGAGCGTTGGACACCTAATCACCCTCAAAGTAGTTCCCTTGGGACTCCACACACTTCTCCCAGCGGTGCCGCCATTG
>Ga0131853_10018135_pt1 | contig 12809 bp, 8 predicted proteins | sample TergutLab28metaG_FD_92764 | JGI IMG/M metagenome (GOLD analysis project Ga0131853, IMG submission 92764) | Labiotermes labralis P1 segment gut microbial communities from Petit-Saut dam, French Guiana - Lab288 P1 (version 2) (version 2) | ecosystem: Host-associated > Arthropoda: Insects >...
ATGTGTGTGTGTGTGTGTGTGTGTGTGTGGAGGATATACATATATACGGCCGTAAAGAACGTATATATATATATATATATATACATACGTTCGTAAATATATATATATATACAGCCGTAAAAATCGTATATATATATATATATATATATATATTCTTTACGGCTGTATGTATGTATATACCAGCATCTCATTACACCATATTTACTTTGTGGATGAAATTACATTACCTCAGAGCCAATCCCACTGCAGATATCACACTTCGGAGTTTTATATGAATTCCATGAACTACATAGAAATCGTACTTCGATTACCTACAGGAACAAGAGAAGGTTTTGTTCCCTAAAGCGTCCAGGCCAGATCGGGGTCCAATCCAACCTCCCACTCATTGAATACAGTGACTGTATCCCCGGGAGTAAAGCAGCAAGGATGAGAGTTTGACCACTCACCACCTACTAGCGCCGAGGTTAAACATAACTGGAGGTACATTTCGACTCCCCCATATGCCTCCCAGGCAGGCACGGATACTTTACCCTTACATTAGCGTTCAGTACCCATCAGATACAAGAAAAAAAGGATTGAATATAAGCTGCTGATACACACGGGTCTGTATTTTATGTGCTCTGATATCTTACACGGCAACTAGTTTCCAAAAATTCAGTGAGTCGATTGGATTTTATGTTAATTATTTCTTGAATTAGATCAACACTAATCAAAATTAGATTCACTCTACAACCGAGATTGTAGATTTCTCAGTACAAAAGTTAGATCACATTTGTTAACCATGCGCCATACAATGAATGTGAATGGTGACTTACAAGCATACATCAACACAATCTCAAGTTCGAGGCTAGACAGAAGTAACTAATACAACAAAACAAAATTTAATGTAAATCAATGGACAGTTTTACAGACGGAAGCGCGAGAGAATCGCCTGAGGTATTGTATATAACAGTACTGCATACAAGACTACAGGTTTCATCTCCTGCTGAGACGTCTATGCCGCAACGTCGGTTACTGGCGTGCAGAGTGTCCAGAGTGCTGGCGCGTGACGGTTACTAGAATCGTAATTTCTCATCCGCAAAACATACCGTGACACGTTGCATTGTGAACTAAGCTCAGGAGGTGTGGATTTAATGAACGGGGCCCACAGTTCACGACAGATGTGCCAGCTTCAACACAGCAAGACAGCGCACACGCAATAAACAAACTTGATGTTTTGTTTATGAATGGTTTACGATGCGCCAGCTAGTTGATCCACACAGCCTCCTGCTAAGAGGCAATGAGAGAGTTGGCAAAAATTATTATTTTGTTACAATGCAGGGTAAAAACAAAGCAGATTGAAAGAATAAATATAAATATATATTCTTACAGACAATTTCATGACTTTCACGACGGATGGCCTTCTTGGGTGATAGCGCCGTGAAGAAGTGAACTGTATTACCGACTTTTCATGGATTCTGACTGTTTCATTCTTCAGGGCGAAGTGCCATACTATAGTCCTTGTCTCCCGGACCCCATTTTAGAACTAAATTTTCCCTACGATTTTCTTACTCATATTCTTCCCGTCCCGTACCTTACGTATAGGCCTACTGCACTCCTTTCCAAAATTATGGGGCTGCAGATTCTTATATCGTGTAGGATAATGAATTTCTTCAGGCGTTTCGGAGGAACGTGCTGTCTCCATCTTCGGGGAAACTGAATTTGGTTCAGACCAATTGCTCTGGGTGGCTCAAATCCCTGCATTGTTCCTACATAATCGAAAAATGTCCTCTTCCTAATCACTTCAGCACCCACCTGAGTAAAATGTGTACACCCTGAAGATGGTGACATCGCCTTCTTCCGAAACGTCGAAAAGAACGTATTCTACGCTGTGCAAGGACCCGAAACCATCATTTGAGTAAAACTCGCCGTAAGATTTGTTCCTTTCTACTGGTTGTCATTTGACACCCAGTGATCTGTGGACCTACTAGTGCTATAAGGCAGTCACTTAACCTTTAATATGAACACAGCAAGGACCTCCGAAAAATCTACAGCCCACTTCTACACGGTGTCATTACCCCCAAAACAGGTTCAACATCACCACATTCTCACTGACAGATGGGGTCATGGTTCAGCGACTTCTGTCTTCCAATACTAGCAAAGTGTGTGAATCGACGGAGCAGATGCGTTTGCCCTATCAGATTAAAACGCAAACAGAATATACATGAGAGCTCAGGTTAAATTTTTAGGTTATTTACATATACTTTCTCATCTTCGTAATACATACAGCGTCGAATTGGAGGGCGGATCGGAGCTACGAAGTGTCTGAAGTTTGGACGTAATCGGTCACATAGAGATGAGGAGTTAAACCCAGCATTTTCCTGAAAGGATTGAGGAAAGCAGCGAAGACATTCAGTACATAAATTTTGATGTTTTGCTGACCGTGCATTTCAGTACATTTATCTTAGTAATTAACCAACTTGATGCACATAATTTGTTTTACAATAAGTTTATTTCATGCCTCTACATGTTTCGAGCACATGTGCTCATCATCAGGAGGTCAAAATCAAGTTGGTTAATTACTAAGATAAATTCAGTACACAATCGACCTCGGGATCACCCAAATACGGAATAAGAGTAGAAACTAGTCAGTCACCAGCCTGTCAACTAACACATCAATAAAGCATTGGGAAATATGCAAGTTTTCGTGTTCTTGCAAAAGTGTAGCCGAGGCAGGACTCTTTCTTTTGGTACATGCCAGAGGCTAACCGGATTCCAAAGTCTGTAAGCAACGCAGTGTCCTCATCTATTCGACAGGTTCTAGAAAACCTTTTCTAAGGCCTATCGAGCCTTGAAGAAGAAGACAAAACGTTGCCTTGGAACGTCTGGATCCGATTAGCCACTGACAGCGTCGTACCACAGAAGAACGAACTCCCATTGGGCAATAATCCTTAACAAACGTAACACAATCCTATGTGCCTGTCTCTAGTAAATATTGAAAGCATCCCTCAAATCAAGACAGTGGAATGAGCCGCGATATCTAAGTATATTTCTAGGACTAGGCTATAGAGTGGACACATCTAATTCCTGGCCACATCCGCATTCCTGTTCACCGATTACCGGGAGCTCATTCGGCAGAGACAAAGTGACCAGAGCATGAAGTTTACCATTCATCTTTATCTGACGCCGAAGTTAACGACGCGTGGAACGTAAGTTCGCTGACAGGTATGCGTTTTCATGGCTTGTGCTGAATTCAGTTAAAAGCACCGAAAAGTACACGTCACGCTTGAAACACGACAGATAAAAGTAACCTAATAACTGAACGCGTAAGTGAACGATCCAAATAGAAGCAAATTTCAGTACAAAATATTTAAGGAATTTAGTCCAAGCTCTGGACCCTCAGACCGCAACCAAATGCGACGATCTTGCTAAAGTTCGTAATATTTCATCATTACTTTCCGCTCTTACACTAAATAAGTGCATTCACTTGTGCTGATATATTCTAAACAAGGAAGTGTTATTATAAAGTCCCCAATATAATGTTTAACGACAACACCTTTACCAACTCCCCCCCCCCCTCCCAAACCTCCAGATTTCTTATTTGCGGACATACGGACGGACAAGCAGATACAAAAGTCAAAATTTGTAGGTGCATGTTTGCAACATATAGTTGCGAATGTGCGAAAAGGAAACATATGCGGATTATTGGGATGAACCGTTAAGTGCCACGTCATACTAGAACACACATTGGAAAAAGATTGCAAAGTCACTTACCGGAAACACTGTCTACCCGAAATGTTTCTTTAAAAAATCAGTGTAATAGTATGGCCAAATCACTGTATGTTAAGATTCCTGTGCCATAATGTCCAGACGCTCCGTCCATGACGGTCATCCTGAACCGGCGTGGCCTAAGCATGGCCTTACATGTGGCGGAAAGTGCAATTATATATCTTCACAGTGCGTGACGTGACACTAATGACAAGGCTAGTTCTTTCATATGAATGCAGTCTGTACAGAAACACAGAAGAACAAAATAGGGTTTGAAGCTGCTAAAATTTGTTTTGTGAGCTCAGTGTCACTGGTTATACTTCGGCATCGAAAGGGTTTGGATATCAGAAATAGCCTGCCTACCTACCTACCTAATAATAGCACTACGGACAGAATTTCAGATTAAAGAAACAAATGTCAGAAACCCGTTGAAAGGATGGAAGGAAACTGCAACCGAAAGAAAATTTTAAATTATTTTATTCGAATAAAAACTAATTTTGGAAGAGACAGCCTAAACAAAAAAGACGCATATGGAGCGGACAATTTGGCCTAGTGCTTCAAGCTAACAATGACAGTGTTCAAAATTATGTCGTGAGAGTACATACTGAAATATTTACAGTATTCACACACAAGCACGAGAGCGTTTATATGTAAGAAGACTTTATCCATATTACCTTCTATTCTTGAGGAAGGGAACAGCTTTTTTTATGCAACAGGTGGATAGAAACGTATTTGGACGAGAGATTGTTGGCTTATTTACGGCTCGCGCCTGCCGCATTTCGTGAAGATAACTCAGAGAGAGAGGGAAAGAGAGAGAGAGACGGCACGAACTCCTCAGTCAAGATGCTGTGTCACTGGGCAGATGGTTGATAGGTAATCCGCACACCGAACCAAGCACATCATACGTGAGGTTCGTCATAAGATTTCATCTGACAGAAATTTAATACATGGACGACTTCGCTACACAGCAAGCTTAATTAAAGAAAACAACACCTTACAGCCCCAGCTTGTCGTCTTTGGTGATTTTAAAACAACCATCTGAACCCAGTGGCAACACTACCGATTAACCCTAAGATGCGGAGTCAAACCTGCAAATCCACGAAAGCTTATGGCGGTCTAAATGGCACGCAGTTATTCCAACAATCTTTGCTGTCCAAATCATCAAGAAGAATCGTTGTTACTCGGGCATTACGCCAATTTTACTGAAACTCAAGTGTTGACAACAAAACAATTACGATGTGGATCAATGTAACATCAGGACGCTTTTGAATTTACATTATGGAATGTCGGTTAGGTGAAATTCATACCGAAGACATTGGAGTATATTTTCTGTACATCCGTTCGGAATCTTGAGTTTAGCCAGTATGGCAGTTCAAGTGCGTGCCCAAACTCACGAAGTATTGCCGCTGCGATTTTGCAGTCCCACACTGACATATCTGTCATTGAACTGTGACATTTGAAGCTTGTGATACTTTGCAAGTTATTATTAATATCCCTTGAGACAAAGAATCAGGCCGTTCAGCAGCAGATAATCTGTTCCTTCATTGTGCTTGTCTGCAGAGTTATACGCCGCATCACTCGTCAGGTGGTAACGAACTTGATAGCAAGAGCAGAGAAGTAAACCATGACGGACGACCGTCTGTTGTCCATTTGGAGTGGCTTAGTTTAGTCTTCCGTCAGTTGGCATATAGGGTCATCGCTTTTCAATTACGTATTTGTTATTCCGCCAAAATGAAATGAGATTTCTCAATGTAACCACTAAATGGCAAAGATTAGCATAACCCCATGAAACGTATTCTTTGAAAAGCTAATAGACGCTACACTATTCAAGGGATTCTCCGCCTCTTATGGAAACTGAAGATTCACTAGTGTTCACGAGAACCCGCCACGGATGCCTACCCTCATCCAGTCTAAAGAACCATTCTAATACTATCCTCTGTAGTATGTCTAGACATCACACGTAGAGTCTTCCCTTTGAACTATCCTACCAACATTTTGAAACTGACTCAAGCACGCTACATATTTATGACATGACATACTTCATTTGATCACTGGTACTCATTTATCGTTTTCATCTTCAGCACAATCCACTTTCTTATCATATTTTCCCTGGAAGATGGTCAAATGAAGTACATACATAGGAAAGTATGTTATAAGTAAGGAAGCGCTTTACCCGTTGAAGACTAAAATTAATACACCGTATATATATATATATATGTTTATCCCGTACCTCATACAGAAAAGAGTGTTGCCATTAGAACAAACAATCGGCGAAAGCTTATAGAGAAACAATCGTTGGGTAATGTACGCAGGAACCATACAAAACACATACATGCACTGGGCAGACAATATACAGAAACTTGTTGTTAGATGTAGTGGTGCCTATTATAACCACTAGGCTTGCATTATGATCGTATAAATTAACAGAGCATACTTTGACGCCGTCCACTGCTGGTCTTTCCTACAATCTTCAGCTTTCAGAGGCACATTATACCTCCCTTCAAGCCTTGGTTCGAGGGTTGAAAGGTGAGAGAGCAGTCAGGTGTACGGACTAGTTCTGATGCTGAAGCGTGAGAAATTTTGGGAGGGTTTTAATGGGTTATTTCGACTGGCCTTGTTGACGATGTTGTAAGAAATACCTTTACACTTAGCACCAGGAAGAATTGCTTTGCATACGTGGTGAATACCGTCCTAGGTTTGCACACTCTCTGACTACAGTATGCCCTAGCGTCTGACAATCAGGAGCTCCCTCCCACCCCCACCCCCACCCCCCCCCCCCCCCCCCAAAAAAAGAAATTTTAAAAACCTTGATTTTTTTGACACGATTCATCACGCGCTTCACGTGATTTACACTTCAGCCGAAATCTGTCACTGAAATAAATTGGTGTCCAGTACGTTACGTCTTTGAAACAAAAAAATAAAAAAACTGTGTATTTTATATTAAATTAAAAAACGACAAGATTAGACCTCGTGAGTGAAATCAGATGAGTGAGTCACGGAACACGTAGTTATGTTTGTATGTATATAAATACAGTTGCGAACAGTGTGATGTTACACTTAGAGCATGATTTATATAACATAATTTTTAGAACATTAATTTACATACAGCCGCAGAGTCAGCACGCCCTCCCCTCAATTAAAACTTCTGGGTGTGCACCTGCTGATCACTGACTCTACTTTCTTATCACTCTAATAACTGTTTAATTACTGATTTACCGCCTTTAGACCACTTTCTCTTCTATATCCGTACTCCCCCTAGATGCCTTCATTTTACCTTTACCTTTACCTTTACGCCGCTAGGCAGATACAGAGATAGCACCTTAAACAAGGCCACAGTCGCTTCCTCTCTTCATTTCCAGCTCATTTTTTACTATCGTCCTATCTTCCCTTCGGAGGGTACACAGTGGATTCCTAGCAGCGTCGTCAGTAGAATACTACACATTATCTCCTTAAATCATATGCATTACGTGTTCTCAGTGTGAGGTTTTAGACTTAGGTATCCAGCATGCAATGTGCATGCGCCATATTGTCTTTTGTGGCGTGCCTGGCTCTACAATATTTTTCACATTATCTCACAAACGGCACCAAAAAAAAAGTTATTGAACGTAAAATTTGTTTTTCGATTTTCTCTACAACATGTCTGAAACATTTTTCGTTCTAGGAAGAACTGAACGAGATACGTTCAAAAATGTATATTGGTCTTCATGCAAAGTATCCCTTATTCTTGTACTATTTCAACGAAATTCAAATTTTCTCCATAGATTTTTTAAATATAATCACATATCAAATTTCATGAATATCTGTCCAGCTAGCCGAGTTCTTCCGTACAGACATACGTACGGACGGACAGGCAGGCATGACGAACCTAACACTCCCTTTCCGCAATTTTGTAAACGCGCCTAAAACCGGAACAATGAATAGTAGACAAACAGCCATGATCCTTTGTAAAAGCAGCTGAATCATTATCCCAATATTGTTTTGGATATTATTCATTGACCACTGTCTGAAGTATACGAGATAATAGTGACATCTTCAGAGTTCGTTTAGTCAAATCTTCCGGTAACAGGCAGTCACTGTACTTACATAATGACTCCAATGTCATACTGTTATTCCAAGAGTCATGACAGTCGCCGCTAATGACGAAACAAAAGCGATAATAAGATGTCTGTCAGTATAACGACAATCACTTGAATAAGGCAGCAAAAGCAACTCTCTAAACGTCAGTTATATCAGATAAAGAGTACAATTCAAAAACACTAGCACTTATTATTAATAAACCGTACATTCACTGGTAGGAAATCTCTTGAAGTTGAGTGTGTTGCCTACAGGCCATCGATATGAGCCTCGTGAATCACATGGCAGAAGTCAATGAGATATTTAATTTCTTCCCAGACCTTTGTCAGTATATCCCTGGTAACTGATTATACTGCATCAGAGATCCTTCCTTCTAGTTCAGAAATGTCTCTTGACTGTGGCATCCCTAACATGGCATTCTTCACATAGCACCACAAATATAAGTCACGAAGTCTTACGTTCGATGACATCGTGGGTTACAGCCTTCAGATATCATCTTCATTACCACGTTCCATCCACCTCTCAGATGTCCTCGTACCTCCAGACGAAGGCAAGGAAGCGAATCGCCTTACTGAAGTCCTTGGAAACTTGTGCCAGTTAACTAAAATATCCTGGTAAATGTCCACGATGATTGATTTTCTATCAAAAAAAAATACAGTACCATAAATTTCATGATATGGCAGGGCACAAAACACTTCCACGTTCAGGAAGTCCCGTTTACAATCAACGATTTGACGAAGACTTTGAGAAGCCCAGACTCAAACTTTGCGGCGGCTGACTTTGCTGCTCGAGTGAAACATGACCTCGTCATTGAAATTAGCCATACTGCGGCGCCAAACTCTTCTTAACGTTTCAAGAGGCACTCGCAGAAGAACTTGTATTTCTTGCACCTGTTGTTCAGTTTTTAACGCCCGCACTGACTGCAGATTGTAAACTTTCAAAAGTAAAGGCTCCCAGAGAAAACGCCAGATTGTTATCTGAGGCAAATTCAACCTCCGTAAGTTGACTTCCCTGGGCTGCGCTGAAAGACTTCCCTTTCAAGTTGTGATGCTCCATCAGAGAAGCGTGGGCTACATGGACTCTTCTCTTTGAAGGTAAACCTATCTTATCAAACCGCTTGCATGAGGTGTAAATATACTGACGTTGTGGTGTGTCCTTACGGTAACGTCTGTAAAACCCACGTGCCAAAATCGCGCACTGGAAAACATGAAATGCATTACCCGGTGAAGAAGCCATTTTTTACATGTGGGGGGCTGACGAATGTGAAGGAGATTATTTCCTGTGGAAATTTTAACAAAGAACATTCACGTTTCATCCATCGCACGATGCATAATAATTTTACTGTCACTTGTATATTTACCGTTTCGTGGGTGTGCGCTTCTTTCTTGAAATGTCCGTAAGTCAGATAACAGACAAGTTTCAACATCATAAAGCTTTCCACTTATCCGTCAAGGATAAACCGTCTGAAGTGTACAGTAATACAGCCTACTAGATCACCCATTGCACACTTAACAAGACTTCCATTAAGTATTCGCAACAGGTGGCCGATCCACCAACTGCAACACGTACGTATTCTATTACGGATTTCTGCAAAGCAGTAAGTGCGGACAGCTCAACGCCTAGTGTAAAGATCCACGGAAATTTTCATATAGCTACAAAGTAGCCACAAGGAAGCTAGTCTCACATTAACTAACGAAGTTATAGTCAACAAAAATGCAAACCTCCTTTCAATAACTATCTCCATGGAGATGAGTCCTACTTGTAAAGTTCACAGATCTTCAGATAGTCGAGGAATCCCCCGCATATTACTGAACTCAGAATCTCACTACCGTGTTCACAAGAGCCCGCCACCTGACCCTACCCTAAGCCAACTTCTTAAAGATCCAGTTTAATATTATCCTCTCACCTACGTCTAGGTCCTCTAAGTGGTTTCTTTCTCTCAGGTTATCCCACAGAAACCCTGTATGCAACTCTGATCTCTCCCCTACGTGCTACGTGTGTTTTACGTATCACTATTTGGGTACACGTTGGTTTTAGATATGTAATTATTATTATAATGGTAATTACTCTCACAATCTATTGTCCCCGAAAACTGTCATGAACTGGAGTACCGGAACATTATTTGTCACTTTTCTCCATTTACTATGTGAGTAATGGAATAGTGGAGGAAACCCGAAGAATAGTATTAACTTGGTAAATTATTGGACATCACAGTCTCTTTTGTTATCAGCGAACCTTAAAACACAACTTTATGGATTACGACGCCATATTTGTTGGTAATTTGTTAGCGACATTTCGGAGAAGCCTGGCAACTCCATTTTCAGGGTAGTCTAAAATGAAGACAGAGAACTCCACCGAAACGTCAAGAGCAAGCTACCGATCAATAGCGTCACAAGTCAGAAGATTATAACCTTCCTCTTAGGTCACTGGCATCCCAAGTTGCATTACATATTTCAAAAGAGTTCCAAAACTCGTATTATGAAATGACAAAAAACCTAACGTATTTGAAAATGAAGCTGGAAGGAGGGGCGTTAGAAAAGCATTTTTATGCTGCACATAAAATTATGCAGGGCCCGACAAAAATGATTTAAATTACTGCCTATAGGCACAAGTATAACATCTCCATCTAGTGCGGAAGTTGAGAATAAGTGGGGCTACATCTCGCCTCCTCCATACGCCTTCATGATAGTTTAAAAATTAAATGGAAGTTCAGTTCTTTAAGCAGTGTGAATAAAGTCATAAAGACTGAAACAAACACTACATTTAGTTTTCGTCGCTAAGTCAAATGACTAAATAATTCCATGTTGTATATTTGAAACAAGCGTTTGGAATGAGGTCTGTCTCGGAATGAGCGATTCAATTGTTCCTGTGTTGTAGAGAGGTAAACGTATTAATAACGGTACTGCTATTACGTAACGAGATACAAGTAGACTGCGCCAAGAAACATCAGCAGCACAAGTACACAGCGAGGCATGTAGACCCGAGGCCAGGCCAGGCCTACTTATGCAAATTACTAACTTGCTTCTCTACTCACCGCTCGTCAGCCTGGAATGTCCAACCGTTCCCACTTAAGCTGTTCCGCCTTACACTCGCTCAAGGTTGACTTCTTCATAAGCTATTTAGCAATGTTGTATCAAATACTTGACTTTTTGCATACCATGTGACTGCGACATAGCAATTTCGTTAATAACATGAACAGATTCTATACACTTTACATCACATATCTTTAGACACAGGCGTTCCTATGCTCATACACGTGTCACGCGTTACCTAACTGGCTTACTATTTTCTGTATTTTCTTATACACGTTAGCTTGTCATTTTTCCTATTTTTTCGGGCCATTTTTGCACGGGTCCCTTGTGTAATTTTTTAATTAAAACTTGACCTCTAATTAACTTCAAAATATTAGAATGTTGTATTTGACAATGTTTATAATGGTAAAGGTAAAGGCAAACGTGTCTCTGTACACACCATGAGGGCACATATGGGAACAGAGGTATAGCTCCGCCCAAAGTTAACGTTGGCTATATGCTGAAGTGAGGAGTTGGCTTCACATTTCGGTCTGTCTGCCTCGGACGTAAGATAACGCGATGTCTAACGGAAAAGAGCCTGGGTGTGCCCAACAGCCCCTCTGGACTTTGTGGGTTAGAGAAGGGTCTGTTGCCGCTGCCTGTAACCGACAGAGGACTCCTCAGTCGCGCAGCACAGAACACAGTCACTACACCGAACACGCTACCTCAGCTCCATTCTTAAGTGATGAATTGATATAATACAAGTTATGATGACTAATTTGAAACAGGCAGAAATTTCTTCAACGCCGCCAGTCGTTTGACATTGCGCCCCCACAAACCGAATTTTTTACCCTCGGATTTAAAGCACTCCTACATGCAACAGCTTATATGTAATTATACACTATAAGCTAGCAAAATGCACCTTTTCTAAACTAATATTTTAATTTATATCTTCTACATGTTTCGAAACCGAGGGGTCATCTTCAGAAAGATGGTCTTACATAGGTTATGATACAGTATGCTGTACATGCTGAAATTACAACAAAAGGTTTTTATAAGATTTCTAAGTATAAAATATTTGACTTTTCAAATATATCGATAAGAACATAAAACACAGTAGTTAAATTTTGTGATACAAACATCAACGTATAAATGTAAGATTATATTTACGTCATAAGTTTTAACTACTATGTCTTATGTTCATATCGATATACAGGGTGATTCAAAAAGATGGACTCATTTGAAAAGTAAACGGCGCCTCAACACACGCCAGACAGTTGTTTGCGGCTTTCCAAGTTCTCTGCTCGCTCTACGGGTTGACTTGCGTGGGCTACGCTCAAAACTCTCATGAATTCATCTCACGTTCTCCTTTGATACACGCAAAAAATCTTGTGCTGCATAGTAGCCATTTTGATCTCAACTGAAGCTGCTGCATGGCTGTGCGCTAGACGAGCGATTTAGTGGTGGTTTAGGACTTCCTCTTTCAAGTGTTATGTAGATCATTCATATACCATGTATAGTTCAGGAAATATAGATGTACGAAATTGAGTCCATCTTTTTGAATCAACCTGTATTTAAAAAGTTCAAATATTTTATACTTTGATATCGTATGAAAGCCTTTTTATTTTAATTTCAGCGTGTAAAACATAATGTACCATACTTTTATGTACAGTAATCTTCCTGTAGATGATCCCTCGGGTTCGAAACACGTAGAAGACATAAATTAAAATATTAGTTTAGAAAAGGCGCATTTTATTGGTTTATATTGTATAATTATATTACAATGCATTTTGCAAAAAAACATAAAAACAAAAAAAAATTATGTGTAAGTTATGTTAAACACCGATAATTAATAATAATTAATAATATTTATTTAACTGCAATTGGGTTTTCACCCGGTGGCAGTCGTTTTTAACACATATACAAGAACTTGAAGCTGTACTACTAAATTTACATCGGGAGGGATACATGAGAAGC
>Ga0131853_10018136_pt1 | contig 12808 bp, 8 predicted proteins | sample TergutLab28metaG_FD_92764 | JGI IMG/M metagenome (GOLD analysis project Ga0131853, IMG submission 92764) | Labiotermes labralis P1 segment gut microbial communities from Petit-Saut dam, French Guiana - Lab288 P1 (version 2) (version 2) | ecosystem: Host-associated > Arthropoda: Insects >...
GGGGGGGGGGGGTGTTCTGTAATGTGGGTATTGTGTTGACTTGGGGTGCAATGCTCACATAGGTGTCTATTTTCGTTGCAGCTGTCCTATGCGGGATTTCGGCTTATTGTCTATCCATCATCGATGTCTATCGTCAATGAGCGTTAGCTTATGGGTTCTGTGGAAAGGAGAAAGAACAGAAAAATGAAAAATGATGTGTGTTGATGCGTGTGGTTTGGTAACTCAGTGCGATGATTCCCAGTTGAGTGGTAATTAGGAATCTGTACTCACGTGTGTGCTTTCTATCCTATGGGCTACCAACCCTCACGCACCAACACACATAATTTTTCATTTTTCTGTTCTTTCTCCTTTCCACAGAACCCATAAGCTAACGCTCATTGACGATAGACATCGATGATGGATAAACAATAAGCTGGAATCCCGCATAGGACAGCTGCAACGAAAATAGACACCTATGTGAGCATTGCACCCCAAGTCAACACAATACCCACATTACAGAACCCCCCCCCCCCCACCCCAGCCACGTCTCTTAATAGCACTAATAATCAAAAACCACAGATGATGAGATCTTACCATCGTTACATAACCGCATAAATCTTATAAACACTAATACTCTTTCGGATGTAAACCTGATGATGGCCGGAATTGGCCGAAACATGTAGTTATCATCCTCTAATAAATATCATTAGAAATATTTGTTGTGTTATTGACTAAATATCTGTGCCTATTTATTTATACACACAACGGGAATGGCACATTTCAAAATTTCAGAATTTCGTTAACATGTTGTGCCGAGTGACGCCACTACCGAATTGCACGGTGTCTTGACACACAACACGACAACCGAACTCTTAACGACAAGCCAGGTGTGTCTTGACGATCCTGCCTAACCACCCTATAGTGTTCTTTGTCCATTAGAAGTGAACCATTGCATTGCATCAGAAGCTGCACGAACTGCAGTCCAGACAGTTTGTTCCAGACTGTGCTAGGCCTCATCGCACGTGTTGGGAGTGGTATGTGTCGTAGGAGAAATTAAATTGTGCTGTAGCGTGTATTGACTGTACAAATATTACAACATATCTGGCTGGGATTGCCCACTCTGCAGCCAACCTGTTATCTGTTTCGCTTTGATATCTACCAGGAAGAACGCTGTGTTGTATAATCGTATGTAAGGAAATATGTGTAGTCACGTGGGACAGTGTTGCCATCTGACAGCCTCAGTGTTCAAATTAAATAATGTCTGCATCCTGTTAGATCTGAGTGCTTACTGTATTTGTTTTCTAAGTGCTGGATGTCTTTCATATTTCATACGACGGACTGTCGGAGTGTTGATGGCACTGTTGAAAAGTAACACAGAAAAATCCCCGTATTGTGTAAAGTCGCCCTGTTAGTCCTACTTTAAACATACGGAGTCCGTCAAATTGGTGCATGTAGCTGTCTGCGCAGGGGAAGATTTCATTCTGGCTGTCATTTATTTTCACTGAGATTTTTCGTAAATTTTTTTCAGTCACTCGTGAGTATTTCAGGGTTAAGAACTTTCAAATAGGCCACGATCGTTTTCTACCTTTCCACCATTTAGGATTGTCACCTTGTCGCATTCGTCAGTACATAGGCCTAAACAGTGAAGCTGGAATGGTGTCCCAAGTGGAAGATGAATCAATAAACATAGCCAGGAATTCAGTATTTTTGTACGTACAGGACCAACATTTGAACATTCAAATAATAGTCTTTTCGAAATGGTATGATGGGAGCTTATTGCTTCCACTGCTATCGGAAATGGATCTAGACACTAAGGCATAAGTGATACAGTGCAGTTTTGGACTCATAAAGCCGAAACACCTTTCTTAGTAATGTTACATAATTTATGTAAGTATTTTAAATCGTATTTGCGACGCACGCTCTGCCCCCCCGCCATTTGTCAAGTCACGTTCTCCCTTGTGTGGCTCCACTAATGTTAGTAAAGTCAGGTGCATGCGCTGTTGTTCTGTGTGTTCAGGCTAATGTTGTTGGCCGAAACTCGATAAAGTCTTCTCAGGCAGATGGATTATTAAATCCAACGTTTCGGAGACCAACTCCATTTCCATCATCAGGACGATGTGAAATCCCATCTCCCTGATGATGGAGACGGAGTTGGTCTCCGAAACGTTGGATTTTATCGTATATCTTATGTGGCTGTCTGCCCGAGAAGTCTGTATCGAGTTCTGTCGCCGTGCAAACTTCAAGACATCGTGCATATTGGCCAAAACGGTTTATCGATTTTTAGAGTACGAAGTTGAAGGTTAAGTGCCCCGGGGCGACTGCCACATACGTCATAAGGGCCCCATACACCCTAAATTAAACTGTGCAGTTTAACTGTGTAAAAAATTGCACGAGAATCTGAACTGATTGTTCACTGGCACAGCGCAGGTTTCCCATCAGGTTTGTCAGTTTTGTGTGTCTTCTTGTGCATGTGACTGTGTTGGATGAAAACAAGGCTGTCGTTTGCTGTTTGCTAGCCACGTCGGCCTTAATGTTATCCGAAAAGAAGAAAAGAAAGCGTAAAATCTTCGCCCTAAGAAGTGGCATTTGAAAAGGAATATATCATGCGATGCTCATCTGCTGAATGAATTGCTAGAAACGGATGTGCCTTGAGATGATGCCCTCGTGGTGTCGGCAGGTAAACTGAGGGAACTGTTGGATTCCCTGAGTGCACTGCACAGTTCTCTGTGTGAAAGACGACTGGAAAGGGCAGTTCTGAGGCCTGCGCTATTGCCTGTCAAACCTGCGCAGTTTACTCAGTTTTTCCGTCAGGTATGACGTCACACAGTAAAATCGCTCAGTTTAACTGAGAGTGTATAGCGCCCTATAGTTTGCACGTTAACAAAGTGGTTGGGTTAATTGGATTCGTCGATGGCGAGATCGCATTTTGGTACAATTAAATATTCATAATTTATTTAAATGCTTGTATGTTTGAATAAACCTTCTGTTAATTCAAATCATGGTCTGTTGAACTGAAGTACTGTGTAGACTTAACAGACGGATGTCAACGTTTCGGAAGAAAATACTGCTTCCTTCTACAGGATAGTCTTCAATCTTGAATGAGGAAGCAAAAGCTTTTTCCACAACGCTGGTATCAGCCAGTGTTATAAGACCTGAAACACACACCTCTGAGAGACCTGTTTTTTGTTGTACTGCAGTGAACTTCATGCGCTACTGTCCATTTGCAATCGCAACGTTTGCACAGAGCAAGATACACCTGTGATAAGCTCTACCCTTTCTTTGACATCCGTGTTGAAGTTACTGTAGGTCTTCATCTACACAACACGGCCAATTGAGAGCTATGTACAAAGACGAAGATTTCGTCATCTCTCCTTCTCTACCCTATTTGCGCCTTCCATTCGACAGTGTGGCGTGTTGTACCGCGTTCCGCTCCTGTAATGACTGTCAGTACCACGAAGAGTGCCCCTACTTACTTACTTACTTACTCCATGGTGCACAGTCCTTCTTGAGAAGCTAACTGGTTTGCAGCTAGTCAAGAAATTCCCCGCATTTCACGGAACCCGAAGGTTCGTTATCACACTCACAAGCGTCCGCCACCTGTCTCTCTCCTGGGCCAGCCCAATCCAGTCCATATGCCCACATCCCACCTCCTGGAGATTCATCCTAATATTATACACCCATCTAAGCCTAGGTCTCCCCAGTGGTCTCTTTCCCTCCGGTTTCCCCACCAAGACCCTATACACCCCCCTCTCTTCACCCATACGAGCCACATGCCCAGCCCATCTCAGTCTTCTCGATTTTATCACCCGCACAATATTGGGTGAGGAGTACAAATCATTTAGCTCCTCGTTATGCAATCTCCTCCATTCCCCCGTTACCTCATCCCTCCTAGGTCCAAATGTTATCCTCAACACCATGTTCACAAACACCCTCAACTTCCTTTCCTCTCGCAATGTCAGCGACCAAGTTTACTTGCATAATAAAGACCAAAAAGACCATATCGACTGTTATAACGCCAAAGAAGAACCTGGATCGTGAGTGTCGCAGTGGTTGTAAAGAATGGTCTGCGGTTTACACGAAAACATTTATGAATGCTTTCCTGTTGGAATGTTGTAAAGTCTGTGTCAATGAAACTGATGGGCTTGCGTCACTGTTTGGAAGAATGAACTACAATACAACTGTCCGTTATTTTCAAAATGGGTTAACGTTTGTTTTCTTTTAATTCCAGAGCACACATTTGTGGCCTTATAGAGCAAAAAAGAATGCTAAGTAGCACATGAGTGGTGAGTACCTTGATACTGACCTACATAATAATTGGGCTCATTGAAACTTTATAAATAATTAAATTGAAATACAGTTAATTACAAACAGTGAATGGCCTAAGTTTACATTGTGAGGTACTAATACTTCAAATTTTAATGATTTTACTATATTTAAAGGCACATTCTTTAGAAAGTTTACAGTCCCGAGACATTCCAAACAAATTATACTTCTTTTTTTCAAATTTGTACTGTGCATCCTGCTATTATCAAAGTTTTATTAGCAACTGATGCACAAGAGAGTTGTGTAGTACTAAAATTTACATCAAGTGCAGCAGACATGCACCAGCAAGGAGCTGATAACATATGCAGCCACACCGCCAGATTAACAACAACGATGTATTTTACCTGATTGTTTCAACATTGTAACTTTATCAAGCTCACACAGTACGCTCCCTGATGGTGGTGATCACACCGAAACATGTTGGAGCTATTTTAATTTTGATGTAAATTTTAATACTCCTATGAAAACAATTCTCTTGTGCATCAGTTGGTAATAACACTTTGAAATTATACTTCTGTTTGCTTATGGCTTGTGAATTGTCACAGATGTCGAAATGACCGACTGAATAACTGAGTAACGAAGTAGCTGGCTAACGAACCATGTAGCTTAATAGCTCAGTAACATGCCAAATAAAATGAACTTTCGTTCAGCTGCTAGCGTCATTAAATGGGACATAATCAAGCCTGTATTGCTTGCCTTCAGCAGTCGATATTTAAGAAAATAGCTTTTTTTATATACCACAAAGTCCTTAACTTCATCCCAAAGATCTCTACAGGATAAATTAATTTAATTTCAGATCCTTGCAGTCTACTTTACTACCACCGATTGTCTTATCTGTTGCAATCCTATAAAAGCCAGTGTTACCAAAAAACATTAATAAATCTTCTTAGAAGCGGATTTTTAAAACACTCGTTGATTATTGTGTTAATCGGCTTCTTTCTGTGTCAGTAGTTCTCATCAGACTGTCTCCAAATGTTGGGTATCGACGAGTGAATGGATTTCATTCTTGTTCCCTCAACTGTAAAATGAATACTGGTTTATTCTGTAGGTATTTTGATTGTCTGCTAAAAAGAACGTGTAGGTGGATTACATTTCTAAAATTTCTTTCTTATCCCTTGTCTCTACTGCCCTCTTACAGCCCTCGCCTCCTTGATTGCAAACGCCAATTTTTTTCTGCCCACTGCCTTATGTCGCCATCTTTTAAACTTCATCTCCCGTAGATCCTTTTCAGCATCTTCCAACTATCTGAATCCAGGTCTTCCTTTTCTCCTTCTCCCTTCTGGTTTACTTTCAAATATTTTCTTAACTACCCTTCCATGATTACATTGGGTACCGGGGCATTCCACCCATCCCGCTCTATCGCCGAGGTTAAAGAAACAGTAGAACTATATCTCTTCTCCCCTCTGAACTTCTTGGCCTGTTCTAGAGTGAACTCTGCATTTATCTTTCCATGATTCATGGTTACTAGATGTCCTATCCATTCCACTCTTTTTTAAAACCTGTTACTGTGTCTAAATCTTTATATGGCTCCCGCAATTCCTGATTAGTTCTTATTCTCCACATTCCTTGCCCTGCCACTGGTGCATATATCCTTCTTCATACTTTCCTGTCCCATGTATTCAGTCTTTCCATATCACTTACAGTCATAATCCATGTTTCACTTTCATAAAATACAGCTGATTTCACCATCATTATATATACACTGCTCATAGTTCCAGTCATGAATATTTGTCCTAGTCAATAGAAACGTCTATTACCATGCAGAGACCATGAAAATAGTTAAGGTACTCAACATGAATTGAGCATTTCAGAGAAAGTTGTCTCATGTAAGCACATTTTCCCGTATTAGTCTGATAAGATTGGGGAAGGCCGGGAATCTAGGATGAATAGTGCAGCCCTCAATTTAGTGTGATGATGTCAGTGTGTGTGAAATATATTCTGTTTGTGAAAAGGAATGAGAATGGTCCGTATATGAGCTTGTATTTCTTAGTGTTGCTGTGTAAATCGTGTTGCAAAATTTTAATTGAAGTGAAATTCTTTAGGTAGATTTTAATAATAATAATAATAATGATAATAATAATAACGATACCGTATGTATTTAGATATTATTAAAAGCAGTTTTTCTGATTGGGTTAGTTGTGTGCGGCATGACGGGGCGGCAGGAAGAAGCATTTGACTGGCGTATTGTTGCCGGAAACGACTTTAACATAACTTTATTTCACTTAGTTTAAAGGATTTTAAAATCTACGAATGACTATATCTACAGATTGAAATATTATGGGTTATGACGATGTGTGAACGGTAGCTAATTAGCAAGGACGGGGTACCGTATCCCACAGTACTCTAATCTTTATCAGCAGCACTCTTAAAGGTTGAGATCACGTAAATATGCCCTTGTATGTTACAAAAATAACAAACAAGTTTGTAGAAGTACGTAACAGACACAATTGGCAGGCGGAGTTATGAACGTAGCGTTAGCAAGGAACGAATATTTATCGCATGTGTGTAAACAGCGCTAAACTGATATAAATCCCATTTACTGAGAGATCCTACACAAGCTGAAAGCAAGTTCCATATAAAGTGCTATACATTGTAAGCTTCAGTGTCGTATTTCAATAGAGTACTACAGCGTAGGATACAGAAACCCGCCTTCAGTGTTCTAAACCGAATAAAGTTGATGATAATGATGATATGATGATGATAATAATAATAATAATAATAGCAATAATAATAAACACCCGTCACTATTTAGGCCTTGATAGACCTGTTTCGACCTCGTCTACTAGTCTCATCCAAGGTCTTCCAAGTCGTCTTCTTCCATTTGGTCTGTATGTAATTCAGCATTATTTTTAGCGTCTTTTTTAAAATTCTTGTTAAATGTCGTAACCAATTTGATTTGTATCTTCTTAGTTTCTCGTCACCTGGTTCTACTTTCATTTCTTCCAGAATTTCTTCATTCCTTTTGTGGTAAAGAAGGATGCAATGAATCTCTTTTTTTTACAGTCCATTCTGTTGAATACAAATCGTGTGTTTATTATGTATTGCAACTTCATAAAGAACGCAAGTTTAGAAAGAAGTATGTATTTTGATTCTCGTCTACAAAGTTTGTATGAAATGTCATTTTCACCGACAGATATTTAGCACGTGCTGCTCGCGGTGAGAGCAGAAACTCACGTGGCTCTTAATTCAAGGTGGTCGTTAAAATTGTCCCTTCTAAATGAAAATTGGAATGGCCAGAAATTTTCGCTAAATATTTCAATATTGAATTTTCTGGGAGTCCCTTCAGTCGTTTCCGAGTTGCTTTATTTGTAGAGATGAAAGGAATAATAGCGGTTTTAAGAGAAAACCTTTGTGGATGAGGACGCGCCTAAAAAGTTTTTCCCTTCTGTTTGTAACACTCACAAGGAGGAAGTGTCGGCGGGGTAGAAATGTGGCACATTTATTGAGAAAGGCACTGGAACAAAAACAAAAAAGTAACATAGACCTTCCCTTATAATCCAGACCAACAAATGCACAACACATGTATTAATAATATTTTATTTATCATCAGCACTCTTACATGTTCCAGTGTATCTGCATCATCTTCAGAGAGTCTTATCTTTCTACTTTGCTAAAGTTACAAAATTATTAAAATTAAAACTCCATAAATTAATATATATAAAACATGTAAAGTGTAATTGATATAAATGTCATAGACTCCAGTTGAAATGTGATGGCACACGGTGACGCACGGCAGGGGAAGTGAAGGGAAAACTGGCGAATGGAGTGGGTAGCTAGTACCCTCACATTACCTCGGAACAATGTGTCTCCAGCATTACTACCGCTGATGCGCACACCTCGGCTGCCAGTAGTCGACTGAACTGACGCCCCCGGTGATTTAAATGGACTCGCCCGTTTCGCTGAAAGGAGAAATCTTGTTTCTGCGCGTGTGCCATCACATTTCAACTGGCCTCTACAATTGTTGGTCTGGACAATAAACTACAATGTGCACGGTACATTAAAATAATAAACCCTTTAATCGTAGCTTATAGACCTGAAGATTTCAAATGCAGGAGTCATTTTAATTTTTTAAATTTACCTTACTTTTTCAAAAATGATTTTACTGATTATTTCGGAATAAAAATAAGATATTAAACACAAAATGCAGACAGCAGAGCCTTTACTGAGCTGTTAACACTCCGTCAGCTATGTAAGAAATCTCCAATCTCCACCTGTTTGTGAATCCCAAAGAATGAATGCCGCGTTCACAAGTGTCCACCGCCACTGGGCTCCGTCCCCATGTTGTTTTCATAACATCCCAAAAAGCGAAGATCCGATTTACAACGCGGACCAAGCCTGAAATCACACAAAGGTGCTTGGTTTTAAAAGGTTAAAGGTTGGAACCGTTAGAAGAGAAATGTATTGTTATTTAATTTACGGTGATGAAATGCAGGTTGCAGCTTCCTGCACTGTGACTGCCTGCATCCAAAATACACGGAATTCTATTACTTCACTTTTCACCACTAACCGCTTTCCGTACTCAACAGTTTAAGTGACTGATAACAGCACAAAACGTCAGTCGCTCGGCATTTCCGATCAGCAACGACAGTACAGCGATGTGCGTATGTTAACGGAAAGGTTCGTGCATTTCCGTTCAGCGCATTATGGCAGGCGACAACGCGTGAAGTGTTGCAACCAGTGGAGCGCAGTTCCAGCTAAACAGGAAGTTGCTGAGAGGGGCAGCATCCGTGAAACGGTAATAGGCTGTACAGCAGTGAAGTGGCTATAACAGGGCCGTGTTTAAATCTTACCAATTTGCCTGTATAGGATACGTGACCCGTATCCCTAAAGATAAAATCTTTTCCACACGTGCAGCAGTTTAATGCGTCGTGTCAGCTGACAAGACTGCTTGTAGAAAAGGGACTTTGTGAAGAGCACTGGATGAATTCTTCGTTATTTTGGAATATGGCCATGTGAAATGAAAAAGGCTGATGGATATATATTGGTCATTCGGCCCTTGGATGTGAGACAACTACGCTGTCTCAAATATTGAACACAAACCACTTAGTGACTCGGTGTCCTGTCAGTTACAACGAAGACCTAACGCACAGTTAAAAAAAAACTTGAACTCTCGTAAGGTTGGATGAAAGTGACGTCTGTAAGCACATAAATTTGCCGATCCCAGTGACTGTGTGATCTAAGGCGTGGCGTCCACGGGCGCACGCTCGATGGGATTGCGAGTTCGAATCCCGCCGGGGACATGGATGTCTCTTGTGAGTGTTGTGTGTTCTCAGGTAGAGGTCTCTGCGTCGTGCTGATCAAACGATGTGTGTCTGATTGTGATCGAGGAACATCATAGAGGAGGTCCTGGCCCATTAACGGCTGTGGAACCATGAGACCAAAAACACAAATTTCACATATGTAGATATTTATCCAGATGTCTGCAAGCTCACTTTGTTGAAGTTGTGCGAGATAACAGAAAAAAAAATGCACATCGGAATCTGTACGGTCCTGCTTTCACCAAGTTTACTAGCAGATGGAAGGCAGTTGTCTAGCACTTCGCAGCAGTAGCAGCAGCAATGCCAAGGTCCTGTGCATGCCGAAAAAGGGGTAAGTTGACCCTGTGTTCGCCGTAAAGTCATATGGAGTATTAGAGTTCAAGCGTTACTCATTCTTAGCGTGGCCACTAGATTCAGGCGAATGGTCAGCTTCATGCCTCTGGCCTCTTTAGCTTCTGAGAAACAGACCTGGTACCTACTGAGTGGGAGGGTGTTTGTGCCACCGGAGTCACTTCGGAAACATTCTGTGAGAGAAACTGCTCGCTGCACACCCGGTTGTGGCACCGGGTACCCTAGGTTATCCACCTTGTAGTTTGGTCGCTATACCGACTTACCTTTGCCTTTGTGTACGATGGACAATGATTATGGAGGATATTTTACTACGGAAAAACAACAATTATGGAGGTAATGTTTTATATCGGTATTGCTGTGACCTAGCGCCAGTGCTTACACCTTTGAGCGCGCGCACACACACACATACCCACACAAACATATATAATATTTAATATATATATATATGTAATGTGTGTGTGTGTGTGTGTGCGCGCGTGCGTGTGTGTGTGCGCGTGTGTGTGCGCGCGCGCTAAAGTAACATACAATTAAAGAAATGATATAGAATGAAACCTTGTACTTGACATTGGAGCCATAAATACACAGTACCTACTGTGACTGTGGGCACCAGAACCGGTCCGGATATTTCAAAGACCGGTTAGAAATTTGCATTGTTTTGTATTCCTCATGAAATCTTGAGGTTTGATTGGAAGAAGACTGGGCTTTGCAGCAGAACACTAAATACTGCTACTACTAATAATAATAATTGCCAAAACAATAACCGACAAACAAAACAAGTACCAAGAACTGACGAATGAAATGTGTGCTATGTGGAAGCAAAAGACAGCACAAGTGATCCTGATAGTAATATCATCTACGGGAGTAATTCCAAAGTCACTATCAGAAAGTTTTTCAAGACTTAACCTGCGCCCCAATACATACATACAATTGCAAAAATCTGTAATTCTTGGCACATGTTCAGTTGTAAGAAAGTTTTTTAAACTACAAATAAGACCACCGAGCCTAATCCTGTTGATTACTACATCCCAGGATAGGTGAATATTTCCCAGCCAAAGCTGAGAAGTGAGAAATTCGATGATGATGATGATAATGATGATGATGATGATGATGATAATAATAATAATAATAATCAATGCGTGTGTCTATCTAAAAGGCCAGCCTGTAGTTTGTCACGCTCCTTAACCGACGGGTGTACGAGGCCCAGCCTAGCAGCCGACAACTACACAGTATTGTGCCTACTTCAAGGCAGTTTCCGACTGAAATATAACAAACGGCAGCTTAAGGAAATTAAAATGACATCATTTCCCGATGCTCTTTCTGTAATCTGACACGTGACTTCCTTCTTGTTTTTTTTTTTTAAACACTTTCCTGCCTAACAGTGTGGGATTCAAGTTGGTGCCTGAGTCTCATTAAGTGCTCTGCTTTTTATGTTCGCGTCGCAGTAACAAGCAATTTGTTAAGCCGTGACGGGAGGCGATGTTGAAACTACATGATGGTAACGAGTCGGCCTGCAGTGTGTAACTACAGTCCCTTTGACACCCATAAAAAGGTACAAAGAGAAATAAGTATACTTGTGATTGATTCTGTTTAAATGAGTAGTTTTTTTGCTAAGCGGTACAAGTAGTGACTTAAAGTGTGAAGTTTCTTAGGCTGGCTCGCGTAGTCTCAAAAGCGACTATTACGCCTATTACCTTCGTCGTGTTCGTCCGTCCGTAAGTATCAGCACTGTGGACGTTATGGAAAGCTGTCAAGAAAATTCACTGATGTTAAAAATGGACAGAAATGTCGGGGACGTTAAGTGAAGACCCCAGTGCGTTTTCTTGTTGCCGGTGAAAGCAAATGATCGTTAAGAGCCGTCTCTTTGAGTGAAAGGGTATGAGGCTCTTAGGATAAACAAGGTTGTATAAACATTACGCGATCTCGCTACAATGTTACTTTATGCGTACATTGCCTGTATTATATTAATAATTGTCCAACGAGATGCAACACAAAGCAGTCTATTTATTATTCTGCAAGTTCACTGTACATGTTTCGGGTGTCACCCTCACCCATCATCAGGGGTACACCTCCCTCCAACGTGGCCAAGCTAGCTTGGCCATGTTAGAGAGAGGTAGCTGCACAAAAATATGACCAGTACCGGAGGCTGTAGTTACAGTTTTGTGTACTCCTGATCATTGGTTTGTTTGACACCCGAAACATGTAGACTGAACTTGCAGAATAATAAACAGACTGCTTTGTTTTGCATCTCGTTGGACAATTACTAATAAAGATCAGCGATGCACGGAACCATAAACATAAAATTGCCTGTATCTTTTCCTACAACGCCTTTTTGCTTGGTGTAGTATTGTTTCATTTCACTGTTCTTTGACATCTTCCGATTCAGTAGCTTGAAAATTTATATATGTTGCTTCCAAATTATTTACGAAGAAATGGCCAAACAAATATTAAGCAATAGTTTTTCTTACAATACATTCTGATATTGAACTTAATCTTTTGAAGATTTAAACACGATGCGAAAAGTTCGTGATGGGTGGGGGAAAGAGAGTTTACTCAGACCGAAATCCTAATACGCAAATATTTCTGCCAGAATAAACACCGACAGACGCGTCATTAAATATTTTGATAAGTTCGAATAAAATTTATGAGAATTGACGCAGAAAATGTTGTGACATGGCTTTCATACAATCAGCGTAGACGTGGTGACAGTTCTGCTCGGAGAATGGCGTGAAAACAACCCCATTTTAAGTCACGGATTTTCAAAGGATATTTAGTTCCGTCTATATCTTCTGTTTATACAGCAATGTTAGCTGTAAATAACAAAGCAACATGGTACGCATATACACGAGTGCGTACATAGATAGATAAATAGATACATACGTACATACATACATACATAC
>Ga0131853_10018137_pt1 | contig 12808 bp, 10 predicted proteins | sample TergutLab28metaG_FD_92764 | JGI IMG/M metagenome (GOLD analysis project Ga0131853, IMG submission 92764) | Labiotermes labralis P1 segment gut microbial communities from Petit-Saut dam, French Guiana - Lab288 P1 (version 2) (version 2) | ecosystem: Host-associated > Arthropoda: Insects >...
ACACACACACACACATATTGGAATTACAAAACATTACCCACCGTAGTGGAAAAGCTTTGAAATGGCAATATGTATTAATTTTAATTTCACTTCAGCTTCCAACAATTTGCTTATTGTTATAAAACTTTGATATTTCACAGGCTAAAAAACCCATTTTAAACCATTTTAATATCTGTATAACACGAACCAACATAATGCACTATATTCTATTAATTTATTTCAGCAGTAAGCCTCTACATGTTTCGAGCAGGCTTGCTGCTCGTCCTCAGGAGGATCAACTCTGTATAAACAACAATTGATATCGTCATGCGTTATGTTGACTGGCTGCTGGCAGGATAATGTTCTGTTGGAAAATGAAATTTCTCATATAAGTATTGTATTTATTTAAAATTTTGTAACAAGTAGTGTACATTGCTTGTACGTTAAGGTGTCTTTCACTGGAGCGGACACAGAGGGTGAAGAAGTGTGCAGGTTACAAGATCAGACTGTCTTTATTGAGAGCAGCTTACCAAGTACAAACAAATAAACAAACGAACAAACAAACCTTTTCGGATATGATATCTAAAGAGTGAAGGTTTTTTGCCCACTGTTACCCAACACTGAAGTTAAATTAGTGCAATGACACAACTGGACCCAGTTTCACGCCAACTAAATCCCATCGATATGCATTACGCAGTACACAGTCATACACAACGGTACAGTTCAAATTTTGGGCGACTAGTTTCGGCTTGATATAAGTCATTATCAGGCCTTTTTGTTAAAAACCTTCAGCAGACATCTGTTAGTGCGAGTAGGTACCAGATATCATGCTTTACAAGATGTACAACAAAACAAGACAATTACAAGAGACCATGAAAATTATACAAGAACGTGAGGTAAAAAGTGTATAAATATTTTTGTGTTGTATGCAGAAGGTGTAAAGAATAAGATGAACAAAATGTCTAAATATTACTTAGAAAATCGCAGTAGGCAGTAAAATTTTCAATAATAGATTTTACGTCTACCGACTTCGTTCTTTTTGAGGCACGCGAAACCGTCGTGCAAATGCAGTATTCTTGCTACGAATATTGGCGGAGAGTGACCCGCCAAATATCAGTAAGTTCTGAAAATTCTTGGTAGAATTTTTTGCATGTCCTCTTCACACATGTATTTATAATCTGATATCTTTTCATGTGTACAGTATATAGTTCAGCTTGGAGTTTTTCATACCTTGTAAATGTCAGTGTTATAAAATGTTACGCTTAAAGCAGGTGTGTGCCTCCTCCTCTATATGTACAGCTGCCTACTGCCACCATTTCACATCTTCAGTATCAATCTTAATGTTTTAATTTATTCTAAGTCCATCTCTCACATTCGGTTTTATCAATTAAATTTTTTGACTAAAATAATGCATGTGTTTGTGACGGGCCGCCTGCAAGCTAGACGTTGCTCGAACCATTTTACAGTGATAATGAAAATTTTCTTTTAGAATGTTTACTTCTTCCGTCCACTGAGGATAAATGACAGAGAGTTGTGTTTTATTCAATGAAGCCCTCAGTTGATAATAGCCTAAATAGCAGATGAATGATTTTTGATTAAGAGGCATTGGTGGAAAGTTACTGACAGGAGAAAACTGAAATCTTTGGAGAAAAACTTTTTCGATTGCCATTTCGTCCACCAGGAATCTTTCATGAACTGACCCGGGATCGAACCCGCATCCGCTGATGATAAACATTTGGCCACCCCATAACAAAATTCTGAGACATTAAGTTAAAAATTGGAAGATAAAAATGCCCAACAAGAAATTCGACAGAATTGAGTAATTTTCAGCTAGTCACCGTGCTGTTAAGTAAATAAAATATGTTGCCTACGTATTTCCTTGGCGAGGTTACCTGCCTAGCATTATCGTGAGGTGAGACAAGAAAGGAAGCGAACTAAACTGGGGGCAGGGGAGAAGGTAAAGGCAGCTTATTGCCGGGGGCTTTCACATTTACGGTATCAAAATATTGATGTAAATTAATATTAGTTGATGTTGTACAGTAAAGTGAGGTTGGAAGTACAGAAGGTTGAACCTGGATTTGACTGATTCATCGACGCAATAGGCATTGAGTAAACATACGCCCTTCGAAGGACAACTTTGGAAACTACAGACCTCTGAAATCATTTAAGAGATGACTGTTCTACTGATGGATGCTGAGGATGTGCCATCTCCTGCGCACAGTGGTAAGAAATTGTATCAAAAGCTAAGGCTTTGTTTTCAGTATAATCATTGTTTACTAGAATGAAGTATTTGAAGGATATTTGCAACTGCAAAACATTCGAGAACTTAAATTAATTTACTGTTTTAGGATTGTTTCTGGTAATTTCAACATACCGTTTACAATTTTAGATGGAGACAAATATTTCGAAGAAATATGCCCATTCAATCTCCAGGGTCTAAGTAGGAGGAGGGGGGGGGGAGGGAATGGCATGAGTGGACAGGAACATCAGCGTTGAGAGCTTTATGCCAAGTGGCCTGAAGATGCCTTCAGTTTACAGAGATAAGTTGCAGCTTACATCCTTGCTCCACTCTCCGACATTCTGAAGATGGAGGCCACATTTTGCTATGAAACACCGTCATCGATGTAAGAGGTGCATATGTTCTCAGTCCAGAAGATCGGTCTTGAGTAATCGCCATTGTGGGAACCTGAAAAATTATAAACGTGTGATCTGGGTTTTAAGTCATACGATTGTACGTGTAGATTCCCGTCAGTAGACTTGCAGACGCCGTGTCCTTGTGGCTGCGCCGTCAAAAGTGTAGGTCTGCGACCGCTTTCGTGCAGGAATTGCGGCTTCGACTTGCACCGGGGGCATGGGTGTTGGTCTCTTGAGAATGTTGTGTGTTGTTATGTAGAGGTCTCTGAGGCGACCCGATCTGTTGTCCAGGGGACTTCTACCGAGTGTGTGTCACTGAGTGTGATCAGATACAACAATAGCCCCCTACACCTTAAATGATTAGGTAGAACTGGCCAGGCTAAGAAAGAAAGAAAGAAAGAAAATTTTTCAGGTATGAGGTCGTACCAAGACAGACCCATTCATTTAAACTAATTGGTAAAGACTCACGTACGTACTGACAGATGTAACGAAATGTCAGATAGCAAGTTACTTACATTGAAGTCGTTCTAGACAAAGAGAAGGTAACTCAGTTGGTCAAGAAATTCGTTGCATCTTTCGGCACAGGCGGGTCCATTAACGTTTTTACAGGAGTCTGCCTCTTGTTACTAATACAAGCCAGTTTACTTGAGTTCACAATTTTACGCTTTGTTTATTTAAGGAAATTTTAATTTTAGCCTTACATCAATATTAGTGCCTCTCAAGTGGTCTATCACTTTCAGATATTTCCGCTGAAGACAGGTGCATTCATTTCCGTCTCCCACTCATGCCATGTATCTCAGCTATCTCATCATCTTTGATTATTTTAACATAATATTGCTGAAAGGTAGAAATTAGAAATAGCAAATAATTTATTTGTAGAGTCACATTGCACAATTCCAGAGATGTTTCTGTCTGTCTGTTAACACCACGTTTAAGAAGGGAAACTATGAAGCTCATCTTTATGTAATTTTCCCATCTATGAACAGTCTGGAGAAAGATCGAACAAACAGCAAATTAACGAACAAGCAAACTAACAAATGAACGCACAAACGCAAGAAAAACCAGTAAAATATTTAAAGAATGCAACAAAAAAAAGCAAGTGAAACAAAGAAAGAAAGAAAGAAAGACAGACAGAAAAAACAGGCAAGTAACCCCCCCCCCCAAAAAAAAGAGCACCGAACAAAGAAGACAAAATTTCTTCCAGTAGAAGTGTCACTGTTACTCTAAACTTTAGACCCACGACGCCCCCCTACGAAACACCTCCCCTTTTTTAAAAATCATTTTTTACAGCGCTCGAATGTTAAATGTGACAAAATCTTCGCATGTCGTAGTAACATACTGAAATGTTCGTGTTTACTGCAGTTACTTACATTACGTTCTTCTCAGTTCCATGGGAATGACTGTCGACCTGTTGGGATATTTCGAATGAAAGTCTAAATTTAATAAATGCAGCACAAGAACATTGTGGTGCAATAGCACATGATTTTACAAAAAAATAAATACTTTCTCAGACCGTCAGTCTGTGTTTTCTCTTTGGGAGTGAACCGGCGTCGCAGACGCGGAATGAAACAGTCTTAAAAAAATCCTTTGTCACAATAGACGACCTTCGAACTTCGACCTGAGTCACGACATCCATAACCCGCAACTGAGAGTCCTAACCGCGAGTTTCGATTCTGTGAAGGAATAAGAATGAACCCTTCTATGGGCTTATGACGCTTCATGTTACAATATCTGACGCAATTGTTGTGTCTGACCAGCATAATAATATAAATATTTGTGCATTTTTTTATCAGTTCAATATGTGGACTCGAAATTAGTCACCAAAAAATCGTAAAATTTAAAGTTTCTATGAAATTCGGAGACGAAGACCGGGAATATGTTTTATCAATTATATTACCTTTAAAAGTGGCAGGGACTGGACAGGGTTTGTCAGGCGCTGGATGGGGACTGGCGGCGAAATCTTTTGGGCATAGTAATGAATCTCTGGCTTTTATAAAATGTTACAACTTTTTTTTCCTAAATGAGGAATTGAAGGAGCCTGTTCCATGGAGACAGTGTATTAAAGTTGCATTATCTTCGCTCGTTTTTTAAAAGCCGAAGATCGGAGCCAACAAAGCACTAATTTCGCCAGTTTTACGGGGGTGGACGGAGCCGAAGAAGTTAGACGTGTTCTGAAGAATGGTGTCGCGGAAAACATTTGGACCTAAAAGATATGAGACAGACGTGTGTAGGTAGTTTACACTCTAATTACTCAACTAGGAACTGTGAGAAGGTGGATATTCTGGGACATGACGCCGTATAATTTTGTGGACACGTTTCATATTACGCGGTCGAGTGTCTGACACTCCTGCTTCGTAATCGGACGGTTCCTGGTTCAAATAATGTCTCCATAGATCGGATATTCTTGCGATGTGTCGCGCATTTCCTCAGTCCAATCAGATAAGTGTTGATATTGGTAGCTCAGACTGGGACAAGTTCATTACTTTTATAATTCACTATTTAGCAATAATCCATTCGTCCGTCGCTGTGTAGTCTGAACTCCTTGAGAATCTGACAGTTGCTTAGGTAGTCAAGAAATACCTGACTTTCACGGATCCAGATATTTTATAATTTGTTTTCACAAGGGCCCATAGGAAGTCACTGACCTGAGTCAAATTAATTTAACTCCCGTTACTGACCTGAGTGAAGATAATTAAAACCATATTGACCAATATTCTGAGATATTGGAGGTGTTGTTTAGTAAACCAAAAATAAACAAATAAACGAAGACATGGGCGATCATATAAACATAACATTAAAATCTTGTTACAGTCAACACAACAGGACAGGTTACTTGGAGATTTTGGTAGAGAATTTATTACAAGAATACAGAGCGTTTTAAACGAATGTTATTAACTTTTCTTCTAAACGAGGTTAGGTTATAGAGGAGCGTCGGGTCGAGATTCTGCGCCAAAACAAACACAAATTACGCAGGAGGTGACGTCTTACATGCTGAGAAAACTATGTTACTGCGTCAAACAGCCTGATCCATAATATCGTCATTCACCTTGATGACGCATTTGAACCTGATATGGCCTTCGACTGCGTGCAACATGCAGACAGTTGTGTTCAATGAGACACAAGGAGCAGGATGACGTCATTCAGCAATATTATCCCTGTGAGTATTTAGGCGTTGTGTTATGAAGGCGATGGGAAGTGGAGATAGAGATCCACGTATTCTTAAACTTGGTACTAGAAGTAAGGAACTCCGGTGCACGATGGGAGATTCAGTCGACCATAAGGTTGAGCTGATTGGCGCAGTGTAAAAGAGAAATCCTCCTTTTTGTTTGAAATCGAACTCCGGTGTTTGAGCCCTTAGCCCAATGCATATATTATGGTTTAGCCTAATATTAGGGTGTATGGCAGGTGAGACGGACCCAAGTAAGTGTTCCTGTGGTCACCACAAGCAAGGGATTAGAAGGGAACACTGCTATTTGAGTGAATGAATGGGAATCTGTGATGAGTGGCAGAGAGAGGAGTGGATGAACAGTGGGTGGGTAGAGAATAATAGTGATTGGAAGTCAGATGGCGTAGGTGACGATGATAAACCTATTAAATGACGTAATAAGCCTACACGGCCTTTGGCTAGTTATATTAGGTTAAGGCAGGTTAGGTTAGAGATATGGGTATACATACGTCTGTTGTTAGTTTGGTGGCCGTTTAATGAAACTTGCCACTAAAACGGTCAGTACAAGTTACAGCGGTCTGCTTCTTTGTAGGTGTGACGGAAACTGAGTGGTGGTGAGCTTATCGGAAGGCTGTTTGTTCCGGGGCAACACTGAACACGCAGCAAGCAATAAAACAGACAAAAGGATTATCCTAAAACGACAAATGCATTTCCGTGACGTTACTTAAAAAAACCTCGACATATATTTTAGATTATACGGTAAATGTCACGAGTGATCGTTTTTGCTTTGTCTAAGATGTCAATCGACTGGGACCATCTTACAGCACCATTCAGTAACGCACCGACCAATCACAACGTAATCTTGTGTGACAGCAGTTTTCTGATACTATCAAGTAGTGCCAAGTAGTCCAAGCAAGACAGGCAATGTACGTGTAATGTAACAATGAGGCGCGTTCGCGCAAACATTGTTGCAGTGGAAAAAAAGTATTTCATATTCTGAGTGGGTATTTGTAGCCTTAGGTATCCAGCATGCAATGTGCATACGCCGTATCGCCATCTGTGCCCTACCCCGCTGTACAGTGTTTTCCCACCTTGTATCATAAACGGCACTATTTCGAAGACAGTTATTGTACACAAAATGTGTGTTTATTTCTTCTACAAATATTGTCTGAAATATTTCTCATTCTAAAAAAAGTGATTGAGTTATGATTAGAAATTTATATTGGTTTTCATATAATGTACCGTTGTTCTCGTCCAACAGATTTTCGAAACACTCAGATATCAGATTTCATGAAGATCCGTCCTGTGGTAGCCGAATTGTTCCATACGGACGGACGGAAAGACGGATAGACGTGACGAAGCTAATAGTCTGTTTTCGCAATTTTGCGAACGCGCCTAGAAAGGAACCATTATTTATTCCTGACAAATACAGTAATTTCCCGGAATAAGGATTCAGTTTATATTCCCATGGCAACCAGAACTCATGTTCAGATTATTGTTTTTGCACAGTTTGTCACTCCATTCACAGTACGATGTTTTACCGAAAACCTTCCAATCAGAACTTTTTTTTTAATGGTTTATTCAACTATTCAGTGCTGGCCTCAGTGCAACGTACGGAACACTGCCTATCTCGGTGCCGTGTATTTTTGTGAATGTTGTTCAGGCTACTGAATATTTAAACCCTGGACAGTATTTGGAATCTAAACCCCAGCTTCGTTGAAGTATTGGTAATGTTCTCATTGCTATGTTTATTCATTTATTCTGTTGTCTGCCTTGAGACCGGTCCACAGCCTCTTCCAAAGCGAGTTCTCCACAGAGTGCGATCTAGTGTTTTCTCTTTAAATTTACAGTATCCAGTATCCTTAAAGTCGCCCAGTAGCTGCTTACGTTTTCCTCCTCGTCTTCCCGTAACCTTTATACTTTCCTTTTTCTTTCCTTCAATAACGTGTTTTAGAATGCAGTTCCTACGCAAGGTGCGAACAAGCCAGTTAGTCTTGTCTCTTTTAATTTTGTAGGATATTCCTCATAACCTCGACTGTATGTAATACTTCTTCATTTCTCACAAGATCAGCCCAACCGATCTTCTCCGTCCTTCCCCAGGACCAGATTTCAAAACTTTCCAAGTGTTATGGATATACTTCCCAAAGTGTCCAAGTCGCACCACCTTACACAGCCATACTCCAAATGTAGCTGGATGGTAAGACGGTAATAAAGCACTGGACTAGCTGATGTGGCCTAATTAGAGACAAGGTCCACTACTCTGGTATTTCTCCCGAGGGACTCAGGAAAATGACGACAGGCATCCGTCAGGTATCCCAGTGCAGCGGCGGACATTACAACAGGAAACCTAGCTAATATCCTGTTGGTTAGGCAGCACGTTACCTTTTGTGTCAGTTACTCGATGTACAAAAAGTTTGAAATTTTTTGACCAACAGCAAAATTCTTGTAATTATCGGTGAAGTAAAGAATTACAATTGAAAGGAATCGGAAAGTGTAACTAAGAATGAAGAATTAAGACAACATTGGCAGGGAGAGGAAAACATAGAGAGTATAGCGCATAATGTTAGGTAGGAAACGAAGGAGAGCGTAGGAAAAGAGATGGATAAGCAAGTAATTTAAAAGAAAGAAGAAGGAAAAAGAGAGACGGGACTAAAAATAAAGAAACAAGTTTGAGTGAGAAAGAATTGAAAAAAAAAGGCTACACAGAGAAAACAAAGCAGGAGGCAAAATGTAGACAGTGATTGGATGTGTTCAGTAGAGTCGATAAATGTGGCAGTAAGACCATATAAGACATTAGTGCAATATTGAAGACTGAAAGGGAATTTTTTTAATAATCACAGATGAAGATGCATACATTTCCAAACCATCTGCCGATTTTTGACAGTTGTGGAATAGTGAAAGGCTCACATAACTGAAAGTATGTACAATGGTTGGTCATATGCGAGATATTGTCACTTATGTTGCAAGCATATGATGAGGACATATGATCATTAGTCATTTGTCAGATTTTGTCTCTTATGGATCAAGATGTGTACATGTCAATATGTGTACATGTCAAGATGTGTACACGTCAAGATGTGTGCATGTCAAGATGTGTACATGTCAGGATTTGTGCACGTCAAGAAGTTTACACGTCAAGATGTGTACATGTCAAGATGTGTACACGTCAAGATGTGTACACGTCAAGATGTGTGCATGTCAAGGCCATATAAAGGTTAACGCCATTTATCAGAAGCTGTAACTATGTCATGTGCTAGTGAATAAGGTATACATTTAATCAATAATGAAACTTTTATATCCATAAAATTCACAGGCTCTGTGTGCCTGCCTGTCCGTCCATCTCTCCATCCGACTCGCTATTATGTCGGAAACTTGAGATAAAAGCGGAAATTCTCAGGTAAAAATTTGTTCTTTTTAGAGGAAATCCTAGAAAATCCTGAAGAAATTGTTGTCTTCTTTATTTCATGCATGGGTTCCTCTCCAAAGGAATTTAACCCCCATCAAATCATGATATTTCTAAGAAAATTCATTGAATGGAGAAAATAAAACACTAAGGCCGTTTGTAAGGATCCTGGGAAAGACGGCAAAACACAGAGCGTTCTGTGCGGACTGAGGAGGACTGAGCGCTGCAGAACAGGCGGCGTCATTGGTCATTATGCAGCAGCGAAGTTGCTCGCTTTACGGTGAACAGTATCGCAATAGAAAGAGCTCCCTGTATGTTCCAGATTGTTAGCGTGCACTCTGTGAGCTGGTTTGCACGTTATACGACCGGGTTTCACTTTAAGCTGGACACTGTGTGTGTGCCTGCATATAAACATGCTGTGAATGTGGCTTTGCCTCATCACACTAGAGGTTCATATGACAGTGTTACTTTGGCAGGATTTTGCACCAGGCTGTGACGACACTTCCAGTGGTACAGCGACCCACGTCCCAGACATCAAAGTGGGCCGCACTTCAGTTCACTGAGTGTCCAAACACACATTCCCTACTTCTAATTGTGGATACTGTAAATGTACATCAGAAGCTGGCAAGCAGGCTCCAGACCTGACCATTTCCTGTAAGGAATCTCTAGTTAAACACGTGATTGAAACTGACAAATAAAGGTTTTTCTGCTTTAAAAGTGTCGTCCAGATACACGGGCACAATTAAATTAGACGAAATAGAAAGATGTTGCGAACTAAATACATGTAGAAATGCGTGATTTCTTTTGTCCTATACGTGCGCATACAGAAATCGCACAAGTAATACTGCGAATACGGTGCCTAATTATAGATGAAATTAAACGTGGCTTGTTATTCGAATAGCAGCGTAAGGTGAGTATTCATCTTGTGTAGCGCTATTAGGAAGTCTGGCTCATGTTTAGTTTTTCTTGTCCAATGCTGCGGGGCGTCACATTTCTCAATTCAGCGTCCTGCTGATTCAATTGAAACGGAAGCTAATATTCAATCTGAACCGCTCCTTCTCATGTCTCGATGTGACCCACAAAACCTTCAGCCCCGCAGCAGTGTGCATGATCCAAATAGCTACCGATCTGGAGCCGAGACTGCACGTACGGTAGCTACAAACCCACTAACTACTGGGAAGAAGAGGAATCAAATGGTCCCTTCGTTGAATGGAAAATAGGGATAATGCTGACTCTGCTGTCTAAGAGGTTAGTTGCTAGCTTCTCACCGCAAAGGTTTGGGTTCCATCCCAGGATATTCTATGTGGGATTTGTGGAGGACAAAGTGGCTCTGGAACAGAATTTTCGTCGAATATTTCGGTTTTCTCCTGCCGATTGGGCCCCACAGTAGGTGACACTAAGGCGCCTTCTGATCTTTGCATTCTGGCCGCATCCTGCAATCAGCTGCGGTCAGATTTTTTGTTACCTTTCACATCTGTGCGCGTAATGTGACATTAGGGCCTGCTTTTGTGTTTCGTTGAAGAACTTGTCACATTTATTGAACATGCGTAAATTCAAAGCTTAGGCTAAAATAATTTTATGATGTTTAAAATTGTGTCTGAATGCTCTGAGAACGAAGCTGGGGAACATTTCAGCTGTCAAACCCACTGTAATATCAACCCTTACAATTTAGTGCCTAGTGAATCAAAACAAAAAATTTTACTACTAACCAGATTAGTTAGTATTCATTTATTTTTGTGGCGCAGCAACTCAAATTTGGCCGTTTCGTTGTTGAGGATTCTGGATTACACAATTAGACACACACACACACACACATTCACACACACTTTCACACACACACATTCACACACACATATTCACATACACACACACACACACGCATTCACACACACACACACATTCACACACACAAACGCATTCACACACACACATTCACACACACACATATTCACACGCACACATACATTCACACACACACACACACTCACACACATTCATATACACACTCACACACTCGGTAAGAGTCCTGAGGAGGATATAGACGTTTGTATATCATTTTTGAAAATATCATCAATATAATGAAGATAGATGCTCTGGAGTGTTCTTAATGTTAGCAGAAAACTTGTATAAAATTTGAAAGCCTAAGTAATAGAATTTACACGTTGTGACGTCTCCATTATGTGCACTCTAGATATAAAGAATTTCGAGTTACTTCTCAGTGTTGTCCATTGATAATGCTAATATTACACGAGTAGGCAGTACATTAGTCTGTTCAATTCCGTTCAAAGGTATGGCTTATCTCATTTTTATGTGTCCCTCTGTAGTTAACGCGGAGACTGGCTTTAGCTAACATCTCACTGTTGCGTAAGGATATTGATATATTTCAAGCTATTTATTATTGAAGTTAAAAAGCTACCTTATCACAGGCACTCAGCACTTCTGTTTACATGTCGACCTACTGAGTATCAATGAATTCTATATATTGGTACCGTTATAGGATGAAGGTACGGTTGCTGAGCACCTCGAGGCAAATGTCGACTTAGTGCTTCAAATTGGAACAATGTTGTTTCTTTGAATTCACCATTTATCGTATCATCCGATGCTAGACATCCTGAGCTACTGACATGGGCGTTAGATGAGGAAGAAATAAGTAGATAAATAAACAAATATTTAAAACACATAGTTAAAGGAACAAGTGTAAATAAATAAATAAATAAGAGCACAGGTTAAAAGAAGGAATAAATATAAATAAACGGTAACACGTGTATTTGAAGGGATGAATACATACAATACAGTTAAAGGAAAAGAATAACTAAATACTTAAAACATATAGCTGAAAAAAAACCATAAATAAATAAATAAATAACGGGACATGGTTAAGGGAAGAAATAAATATAAATAAATTATAACACGCATATATGAATGAATACATACACGTACATTCATACATACATAGTACATACACACACACACACACATAAATATATACATACATACACACACACACATACGTACATACATACATACATACATACATACACACATACATACATGCACACATACATACATACATGCATACATACATACACTCATACATACATATATATATACACACGTACATACATACATACATGCACACACACACACATACATGCATACATACACAAATACATACATACATACACACATACATACAATCACACATACATACATACACACACATACATACATACATTCACACATACACACACACACATACATACATAATTACATATATACATACACACATACGTACACACATACTTACCTACCTACATACATACATAAATACACACACATACATACACACGTACACACATACCTACACACACACACGCACATACATACATACATACATACGTGTATACATACATACATACATACATACACACACTACACAGGTTTAGAATTATAGAAGCACCAGACTGCCCATGCGGAAACGGAAATCAAACAGTAAAACACAAATTATTCGAATGCGGAATTCTACAAGAAGAAAGGGAACGCCTAATAGCGGCAGTGGCGAAGACGGACAACTGGCCCATAAAAAAGATACGCTTATCAAAAGGCACTACAAAGCATTCGCAAGA
>Ga0131853_10018138_pt1 | contig 12808 bp, 8 predicted proteins | sample TergutLab28metaG_FD_92764 | JGI IMG/M metagenome (GOLD analysis project Ga0131853, IMG submission 92764) | Labiotermes labralis P1 segment gut microbial communities from Petit-Saut dam, French Guiana - Lab288 P1 (version 2) (version 2) | ecosystem: Host-associated > Arthropoda: Insects >...
ACAGCACAACACAACACAACACAACACAACACAACACAACACAACACAACACAACACAACACAACACAACACAACACAACACAACACAACACAACACAACACAACACAGTACAGTACAGTACAGTACAGTACAGTACAGTACAGCACAGTACAGTACAGTACAGTACAGTACAGCACAGTACAGTACAGTACAGCACAGCACAGCACAGTACAGTACAGTACAGTACAGTACCGTACAGTACACTGTTATGGCTTCTAGAACATCAAATCAGGCGTGGTCGAAAGGCTTTTCACAGGTACATAGTGTAAACAGTAACAGCCGAACTTCAAACTGCCAATGTAGACCATGTTCAAAGAAAAGTCAAATTATCCGGATTTTCTGCCTATCCGGATGGCTCGCCGCCCCACTTAATCCGGATAAAGTGGAGTTCTTCTGTAAAAAGAGGAGTGGTTGGTTTCACGTCATGGCCACTTTTCTCCCCCGTGTCCATAACAAGGACGCTGCGTGGGCCCATGGGCCGATCCTGGACACATAGAAAGTACCATACCCATGTCAGTTGTCCAGTCCGTCTCCCTCTGTAAGATCCTGCATAAAAGGAACGGGACGGTGTTGGCCTACAGTGGCACAAATTCGGTGGCAATCTGAAGGGGCGTTTCACACACACACAAAAAAGCCTCCAAAATACTTAACCCCAGTAATTTTAAAAGTCGTGCAACAATAGACATACGCATGCTACTGCCTTTTATAAGCTTGACAGGGTAATAAATTACACGTATTAGTGCTGCTGTCTGAAGGACAGGCTCGCAACTAATTTAAGTCCACTACCCACTGCTACGTTTTTCTGCTTCTAATCCTAAATATTTGCTAGCACAGAAAACAGTGGAGTAACATCAGACAAGCGGCCAGTGAGCTGGCAGCTACTCGTAGTCAATCTGTTCCACGCACACAGTTCAAATTTAGGCTTCTTGTGAGTGCTGGCTAATTAGCGGTTTGTGAGTGGGACACTTGGTCGAAAAGTTTGATAAAGGCAGACGTGAATTCACTAAAACCAGGCAGAGAGCCAACAGAGAGAGAGAGAGAGAGCAGTAGAGAGCAGATTGGGACTGGAGGACAAGGGTTCGATGGAGACATCTAACGGATATGCGCCAAAGCATTAACAGCACGTGAAATCTCTGAAGCCCAGTTTTACCATTGTCTATTTTAACAGTAGAAAACTGTACCTTCTGCTCTCACGTTGTATTTGTGTGTCTTATGATCCACACAATGAACAGCGATTCTTCCTTAAGAAACATTAACGGATTAGGTTTTGTAATGGAGACGGACTGTGTTTTCCATGAGGTATGTTGTCCCTCTGCGCGCCACGAAGGCGTATGGGGAAGTCAGTATACAGTCAAACTCACACTAACCAACCTCGGAGCTAGATGGAGGCAAGTGGTCAGCTTCGCGCTACTGTCGCCTTATCACCACTGAAACAGCCCCCCCCCCCTCCATAGACATTCAGCAGAAAGGCTGCATGGACCCTAGGGCCGGTCTGGATGATTTTTGTTAACGGAAACAGAACCACGATTCCTCATCCAGTCCGTAGCTGAGCTACCCCGCTTCTTCTATGTGAATAGAAACAGAATTTTTGTTCTGTAAAGGTAAAGGTAAAGCAGTCCCGTTACAGGCCCGGAGGGGCCCAGAGGGTTCCAGGAAGTTAAGGTTCCCAGATTTCGTGACAACGGCACAGGATGGTGGTAGGTTGTCAGCCTTACACACCGGTCGCCTTTACCCCCAGGAAATACTCCTGGTACTCATTTCTGTTAGAGGCTGAGCCGACCCCAGGGCCATAGGGCGATCGGAAGGATTATGTCAATAAAAAATTCCAATGACACCATCTGGAATCGACCCAACGGCCTTGCGATTTGTAGCACAGTACCTTAACCACTGTGCTACCGCGGTCCCCTTTTTGTTCTGTATTTAGATTAATTTTAGGCGTCGAAGTGTTAGATTTAAAGGTTAGGTCCTGCAGATGCGATGTCCAATGCGACCCTCTTAGTTGAACTTCGCTTATCTTATCTGCCCTCAGCTATTTCCTCTATTTTCCTCATGACATTGTTACCTGTTCTAGACCTCCAAACTTCGTACATGCTATCTTTGAAAGTCGTGGCTCAAATATACGATCCCTTTTTTAATTAGCACATTTCCCTGAAGAGAGCAAGCCTTTCCGAAATCAGCCGCCTGTGGTGCTTTATGAGTTCCTGGCGTTATTAATTGTCAGCAATCTCCCATATTAAAAGTTCGCTACTCAGCGCTGCCTCTCACGCTCCGGTTGCAGCAGAATGTGGGGGCGCGGAAACAAGCAGGACAGGCGGGGAAACATGGCCGGCCAGGTTCAGTGGAGCTGAATAATAAATTGTGGGCTGGGAGAAACATAAATAATAAAATGGAAGGAAATAATACTCCTTCTGAAGTGTTTTGCAAGTCTGATCCGTAAAGCAGCAATAGAAAGGCATTTGAAAGGTCCATTGACTTCAGCAGCCAAAAGGCATGGTTTTACTGCCTCCCTAAGTCCCACGTTAATCGCCCACCTTTACATCTCCCAGCTGTCCTGACGTACTGCTAAGCTACTGTGCGAGTGAAGGGAGCCTGAAAGTCTAACTAACGTTTGATCCTGCCGGAGCACATAACACGTTAAACCGTACATTCCCGACAGAAAGTTAGACAGCATGATGAGACATACTACTAATTACAGACTAAATTTAACCTGCAGTAAATTTCTGTTTTAAGACTCAGTCCGTACCGCGCAGTAAACACACTCCGTCTCAGTTATAAAAATCAGTCAGTTAATGTTGTATAGGGAAATAATCGCTGTTTGTTCTGAGATCCATACAAAACACATAAGTACACTGTGTGGGCAGAACGTGGAATTGTTGAATTTTAAACTGTCGGTACATAAAGTGTACACTACCTTTGTCTAATTTCCCGTCCGTTTGGTAACCTAGAATGCTCTCTGCCTTCTCCGTCTTGGTACAGGGCTTTAGGTATCTGTATAATTATTGGTGATACTCAGTTACTGATGTACTCGCATTGGTTGTCAATTTAAAGAACACGCCATACTTTAATTCAAAGGCTGTTCCCCATCGTAGGCGGGAAGCTGTTGTTGGGAACGAGTTGCTGGGCAGGCTGTTATTTGCGATAGTTACGTACGTCTTGTGTCACAAGTAGACGAGAACAGTATTGATGTACGTGTATGTAATGTTTGTAACAACAGTTTGTGTTTTGGTTGTGTGTTGTATTGACGGCTGCAGTTCTGTGAATACTGAAAGCTATCCCCGGATATCAGTGGGCAATAAATCACAACGGCATGCTGTTATCAGGCAGAGCGACACACATCGACAGCGAGGCTGTTCTGATGAGGGAATGGCAGAGCAAGGACATGTTTCATGTACCCACCCCACAGTTTCACACCGGCAGCCATTGTCTGCACGCTCAATGCCCACGTCACTATGTATATAATTGTTGGCAGGTTGTTTGTTCCACAATTACTCAACACTGCCTAATATTATTTGCTATAAAATGAATTTTATATCACGTTATATTGTAAAACTAACAACAGTGAGATCGAATAACCACCTCTGGTTGAATGCATGTCACATCTAATTATGTGGCTAGAGGTAACATAAAAACAATACCAACCTCACCGCCTTTTACCGACATTGTGTTCGGGCGCGGTCGAAATTCAATCGCCTACTGACAGTTTATAATGTACCTTCATTCATAAAAACGATACAACGCAATTTTGTAGCCCCCTTGTGTATGTGGCCATTAATTCCTTCAGCGTGAACTTTTGAAGGAGCTGGCCGATTTTAAAGAAACTTAGTTTGAAGGTAACGGCCCTGCAGATCGTTATATCGTCGCATTTTTCAATTTCATGCAGTCAATAAGAACAATATGGCTGTCGCGCGAACGTGTTAGGCGTGAAAGACGATAGTCATATACATATTTAGATCCTTAATTAATGTAGATGATAAATCGTGGGAGAATATGTGCTTTGTGTGAATGTGAAATTAGAAGATGGCTGCCGAGGAACAAAACAACCCTTTGGCGATATTGGACGGAAATGGGAATTGACAGTGAGGAAATGGTCAAGGGAATATTCATAAAATAAAATTAAAGATCTGTTTCTAGACAGTTATATAAATGGATACCAGATTTTAAAATCTTCCAGGACGCACGCCAGAGGAAAAACAATTTAGCGCAAATCCTAACAAACGAAGCACCCTTTAATCTTCTCTGCTAACTGTGTGCGGCTCCTGTTTCAAATCAGACATTGTTTGTTGTGTTTCCTATAATTCTTACAGTACGTAGCGATTATTGTCCTAAACATCAGTCACCGGAAGCTTTTTATGATAACGACGGACTACGTTTACAGTGAGTAGGACTGATTGTTCGTTCATGTGTTTATTGCTAGCATTTCGCGCTTCGACATGTTGGAATGAGACGGGCAGGGACGAGAGAGAAGGGACTGTTGTTTTGTGTTGCTGTACGAGAGGTGATCAGGGGACCCTGCTCTGCAATTCAAGCGTACAAACTGCGGTACTGTAATCTCCGTATTTGTTCCGCTTTTTCCACACTCGGCCCTTTTCCACAATTCGCAGCAGTGTATCTGCTCTCCACAGGCTATTCTGAATAATATCGACGCTAAAATATCTGACACGCGATACTTAAAAGCGCAGTAAAACCTCTCTGAAGATAGGCTGTAACAGTGGACGTTACGATTCTCTGCAGCTTCATCTGTAACGTTCAGCCTACATAAAACTTAAGATCACAAAATCAACGCTGTTCACTGAACAACGAACCGTATTCAGCATTACTAAAAACTCTACGGGCTCTGAAAACTTTATGTACCAAATACAGCAGTGTTCTAGTGTCACTGCACCATAACATGTTGTGGGCTGTTGGGGAGTAGAGGTGCTGCTCATGCATCTTCGACTTCGCAGTAAGCTTTACGTCCTGGTCGTTTTATCACAGGGGGGATTTCCCCCGGTCCCCCGCGGGTAGGCAGCCAGTTGTGTCCCACAGGCGTTCTGTGAAAGGAAATTCTCTGCCCGCGCTGGGAATCGAAGCTCGACCTTTGTTCCCTTAGAGTACTCCGCAACCTGTAATGAGGAAGCTACAGCTCTGTGCTCTTTTACAGAAAATGTTAAACGTTAAATATAAGCCGTAATTTGACGTAAGGGTAAAGGCGAAGTGTCAATAATACCCCACACTTAGCCACCCGGGCTACATCTAGGCTCATGTCGTCTCAGTCCGAGTAAAAGTGCTCCGTGTTTCTCATAGGAAGCTAAAACGGACTAAAATATTACGGAATTAAAGAGGAATAACAAATTTACCTGCAGGGAACTGAACCCGCGTCTTGGCAGCATGTGTGGAACAAGTGCCGTGGAATGCCACCACGGCCGTCTTGTGCCGGAAGCCAGCAGTGAAACTTCAGAGACCCGTCACAAGGAACGGGGAGCAAAAAGCGACCCTGCTAGTGGCGTAATGACAAGGACAGAAGCAGCTGAATGCTTCAGGATTTGTGGGATGGGAGAATCTGATGCAGAAACCTTGTTAGCGAAGAAACTGACTCGGACATTCACTGTGTTGGGACAGGCTTAAGTGACGTATGCGCAAACGGGAACGAATATCAGATTTATTTAATGCAAGATACAGCTTTGAGTTTCGAGAAGTGCGGCAGGAAATGGGCAGGCAATTTAGTTTCGGAGTGCGAAAGGGCAGCACACTTACTTTGTGTCTTGTGGTCTAGTTTTAACAGCCATCTGGGGACGTTCCTTGGTTCTTCCCGACTGATGCTAGGAGAGCATCCTACGGTAGGACATAACGAACTGCTGGCACTGCCTTCCATTTGTTAGATACAGGTGTTAACATACACAGATGTTAGATACAGGTGTTAAGTAAGGTAATATACAGGAGTAATCTTATGTGTAATGTTTTATACAGGTGTTGTCATATGCAGGTAGTACATTGGTATGCCACTTTGTTAAAATTGTACGGTTATATCATTCCACCGGGGACACGCGCTGGCGCAGTTGGTTGAGGCACGGCGCTACAAGCCGGGGGGAGAGGGGGGCCGCGGGTTCGATTCCCGATTGTGTCCTTCGAATTTTTCATTGACATAATCCTTCCGGCCGCACTATGGCCCCGGGGTTGACTCAACCTCTAACAGAAATGAGTACCAGGAATATTTTCTGGGGGGTAAAATTGGCCGGTGCGTAGGGCTGACAAACTTACCACCTTCATGTGCCGACTGTCTTGAAGTCTTGGAACCTCATCCTCCTGGAACCCGCAGGGCCTGTCCAGAACTGTACAGGGATTGCTTTACTTTTACCTTTACCTATATCATTCCACCAGTACTCCACACTGTAAATAACATTCCACCAGTACTCCATTCTGTCAATATCATTCCACCAGTACTCCAAACTGTCAATATCATTCCACCAGTACGCCATACTGTCAATATCATCCCACCAGTACTTCATACTGTCAATATCATCCCACCAGTACTCCATTCTGTCAACATCATTCCACCATTACTCCATCTGTCAATATCATTCCACCAGTACTCCATACAATCAATATCATCCCACCAGTACTCCATTCTGTCAATATCATTACACCATTAATCAATCTGTCAGTATCATTCCACCAGTACTCCATACTGTCAATATCTTCCACCAGTATTCCATACTGTCATTGTCATCCCAATAGTACTCCACACTGTCAATATCATTCCACCATTACTCCATACTGTCAATATCATCCCACCAGTACTCCATATTGTCAATGTCATCCCACCAGTACTCCACATTGTCAGTATCATCCCACCAGTACTCCACAATGCACAATGTCAATGTCATTCCACCAGTACTCCATACTGTCAATTTCTTCCCACCAGTACTCCATACTGTCAATATCTTCCCACCACTACTCCATACTATCAATGTCTTCCCACCAATACTCCATATTCACTCATTCGTCACCGACACGCACACACACGCACGCACACCACGCGCGCACGCATACACGCAGGCTATCCGTTTTCCAGATTAGAACGATGGAGAAAATTTTTGTGGCTAAAAAGGACTAAATAAAAGGACAAGAGAAAATGATACAAAAAGGAACATATTACGTGGTCCTACTGAGCGGTAAATATTATTTGGGGGATGAAATGGGAAGGGTATGTAGCACGTGTAGAGAGAGAAGAGAGATGTATAGAGGGTTTGGTATCTGACGCCAGGAGAAAAGAGAAAGATTAGGATGGGAGGGTGTGGACTGGATCATTCTGCATGAAGACAGGGACAGGTTGCGGGTTGTAAAAACGGCAGTGAACCTGTGGCTTCCATAAAACGCAGGGTGTTTTTTAACTACTGAGGAGCTGTTAGCTTCTCAATTAGGCCATAGTTTCGTGTCAGCAGTTAGTTGGTTTTCGCGATGTACTGTCTTTACGCTGAAAACTGCAGCATTTTAACGTACCAATCCAGCTGCTCTGCCCTGAAGGATGTAACAATGTAACATTTTAACAATGTAACATTGTAACAATGTAACAACAGAACTCGACCTCTAAACCCGTATTGCTTCACCCTCCTACAGGGACTTGTTCAGTTCCTTATGAATCGCACACACTAAACTTGCTAGTAGCAACAGAACTTACTGCATAAGTTACCCCGAAAAGTTTGAAATAAGAAACTTAGGCAACTGCCTGGGACGTTCGAGGCGGCGTTGTCTTTGTATGGATTCAGAAAATCCCAAAGTAGCGCAGGAGGTAAGCGAATGTGTCATTATGCCGGGATTTCGTTTGTTTGGGCGCAAGTCAATTCGACCTGCCATCAGCAGCAGTTTGTTGTGTGAACCAAATGGCAGTGGAGGAGAATATCGTAATGACACTGCAATCGGCAGTGTGTGTCCCATAAGGCCTCAAACAACGTATAACAGTACTCTTCTGTTAGGTGTTTTCCCGATATCCAAAAATAGTGACGCTTATTTTAAGGTTTCCAGTCTTCACCCACTTGTCCTTCTGATAATATTGCCAATAAGATAATGATATGATATATTTGTTAAATGCAATTGGGTTGATATCCGGTGGCAGTAGTACAGTACACATTTACACACAACAGTACACAGAAATACAAAATTAAACAGAATACGCAGAACAGAACATACTTAACAATAATAATTCATAAACATAATAAGAATATAAAACATAACAATAAAAATACATAATTTACAAAATTAAACAGTAGCACACAAAACGTACAACCGTATATGTAATGATGCAAAAACAGAACCAAAAGAAAGAGGAAGATGAGTATGGATCATTTGTGGAATGATACTGACAAGGGAAAGCAGAAGTACTCAGAGATAAACATGTAACAGTAAGGGATAGCCCGGGATCGAAGCCTGTCCACCGCGACGAAAGGCCGGCAGCCAATGGCTGAGACGTGACACTGTTACTCCGTTCAAAATGGCACAAATTGTATACGGAAATTCGATGCCTTTTATTTGAAAGAAACGACACTGCCTTTGAATGACAAATACCAATTAGCATAACGACATACATGTTTGGTTCCGGTATTCCATACTTTTCCCCGTGGCATAAATCGGCCCCATCTGTTTGTTGAGGGACTGATGCAAAATTCATGAACAGTCCGTTCGATAAGAACAGAGCTTCTGAAATTTGAACCTGTTGGTACAGACAGTAACCAATACGCCGTGTAGTATTATTTGTAATCACCAATTGTCACGTTTCTTTCTCATCACTAAGAGCAAAGCCATGTGCATTAGTGTTCTGGCCTCCATCACATGCCTTCTGCTCTATGAACAGCACTTGTAGCTGTAAATACGATTATCTAAAATTAATGGCTGTTCTGCTCCAAACTAAACGAAAAACAAATACTGTTGTTAAGCACAGCACACCCCAGTTACAATATTTCATCTAATTCCTGAAACAAAACAGTTCCTACCCTCTAGCACTGCGACTGTTTGCCCTTAGAAGCGTAACTGTTACTGCTGTGACATTCCAGCCCTGTGCTTCTGGCCCAGACATGACACCAGCTACTCTTATTATCAGCATTCACGGTCTGTGTTAGTCCATCCAAACAAATGCAGTAGCAGTGACCTAATCTTCCCTCTGCATTTGTCCCTACACATTATGTGGTCTGTTCCGTCAGTCGCTACCGTAACAAACCGCGACTGTTCGTGTTACTGCATTACATGATAATTAAACAGCACTAACTGATTGGTGTTTGTAATGGACGGGGTGAGTGTTTACTGTGAAGTAGGAACTGTATTTGTGTGACACTGGAAGGAAGTTCGTAGGTCGAACAATTTGTGCCGTAACGAATGTTAAATGTGAGGTGCGTTTGCTGAAGTGTGACGGTTTGTGTGAACCCTTTCAGTGCGTCAGTTGTTTTGTGTATCGCCAGGTTTAACTTCAAAAATTGTACGTTCTGCCCACACAGCTGTATTTATGTGTTTTGTGTGGATCTAAGAACAAACAGCGATTATTTCACTATACAACATTAACTGACTGGGTTTTTTTTTAAACTGGGACGGAGTGTGTTTACTGCGCGGTACGGACTGGGTATGTACACACGATTTAGGTTAAACTTCATCTTTGAAGGGTTACTCAAATTCCGGTCTTTTTGACCCTTTTTTCTTGCGTAAGTATGTGAAAAAATACAAACTTCTAACAGACAAGAAGAGACCTGCGTGACGGAGTCCTGCAATCTCGCTTCGAACCCACAAGTTTTCTTCAAGCTTGGCATTTAATTATCTGAAATTCTTTTTATGTTTTATTTCAAGACGAAGCCATGAACTGATTTTATTATAGCGTCAGATATTTATCAATAACAAATTACCTTATGCTGATGGTATTTAAATAATTCCCTACACAAGTTTTGAAGCTTGTATTTTCTACATTTGTAGCTCGTTTGTGTGAATGCTATTTGGTTATGAACTGCATAGTTCCTGAACTTGATCATTCTGCGTTGACACCAACTCCAAGCCTCCCGTTTTGGCAGGTTTACATGTGTTTCTGCAGGACCTCCTTTTTCTGTTACCCAGCAAATGGCGGCTCCTCTGCCGTCGCTGAGTTCATTCTACATGCCTACCCTGGCAGACACTCTTTATACCATTCTTCGTCAGTATGCACTACATCGTAACATCTTTGTGAGTGCTCGCACATTGCGGTGTGTCCTGCACTGCATAGCTGTAATGTGCCATACTGAGATACTGCAGGCGACCTCCGCCGTATTAGCGTCGTTTTTGCTTAGACTAGTGCGCTGTAGCGCCGGCATTACATACTTTAAAAACGTTTCTGCAGTGTATGTGCGTCCGTCCGTTCAATTACCTGTTTTTATGCGACAACCACGTAGCTGCCACACGCGGTCTTATGAATTCTGATATTGGAGAGTTCATATTATTTTGTCGGCAGCTGCAGACCCAGCAGCGTGTGAAATGGCTGTGAGTAACAAAATGTCTGCCACATGTAAAGAATTTTAAATATTTCGGTTGCGAATTTTCCTATGAAAACGGAAAAGATATTCCACAAAATATAGCAAAATTTCCCCAAATACGGGGAATTTTAAACAGCACTTTTAAACCAAATTTGGCCCAGGACTGCTCAAGAATAAAAGTGTATAATCACTGGGTCTCCCCATTCTTCTATATGAAAGCGAAATTTGGACCCTCAGAAAAAAGGATTAAAGTTATTGTCATCAGCTGAGATGAAATTTTTCAGAAGAACAGCTGGTGCACACTTTTTGATCACAGTAGGAATGAAGAAATTTTTGAAGACCTGAAAGGAGAACCAATTGAAGAGAAACTAAGAAGATGCAAATCGGATTGGTTACGACATATAACAAGAATGAACAGCAGCAAGATGGCAAAAATGGTGATGAATTGTAGACCTAATGGACGAAGACGGCTTGGAAGGTCTTTGAAGAGACAATTACAGGAGGCCGAGACAGGTCTATAAAGGCCTGACTGGTGACAGATGATGATGATTATAATAATAATGATGAAACTGATGGTAAATTCGGTTTCGTAAAATATGGGTAATTTCTTGATTTCCCAGTGGACTGCTAGTGTCTCTAGAAGGACTCTAGTGCCATGAGTTTATTTATTTATTTATTTATTCCTGTAGTTAGTTAGTCAGTTAGTTAGATGCCAATCGCGAATACAATCGGACAGCTTTATCCGACACTTGCAACGAGGAACTACAATCACAATTTTATATATTTATTTTAAGTGTTTTATCAAGTATTATCCTGACGATGGTCCCCTAAAGTCGAAACACGTTGCTATAATAAAGAGTACCAAAATATATTTGCCGTAACGCTTCTTATTATCCACCGACATCGACGTAAGATAAGGATGTCAGAACAGCAGACAAATTGCGGGTAATGCTGTGCTAAGATCGTGTTGCTGTTAAATGTGACGCCGTGTATTCTGGAGAAATCTTGCACCAGAATATCTCTTCTTGTCTAAAACTGCTAACAACACGTTTCCTCGGACCGTCGCACAGTTTGTGCCAGAACACACAGTATCACATCCCTGAAGACACTAAACACGTCACATTTTTGCATATCACATACAAAATTTTCGCAACGAAATGCATTAAATCCCACGTGAGACCGAAGAAAACTCTCCACTGTAGGCCATCAAAACGTCAAAATCTGTTCTTTCCTATCTGTGACCAATCTGAGCTTCACAAAAGCCATAGAAATGGTTCATTATCCACAAAACAGTCAGAGTAAAGTACGAGTAATTTTATAAACAGCGCGGGTGTTGTAGGCAAACTGCACGCAGAGCAATAGAATTTACATGAAAACCGTTTCCAGGTACTGATAACATGGTCACGCCGGATCGATGGGCGTATTAGCATAGCCCAGCGAACACCAGGCGTAACTGTAATTGCTTGCAGCTCTTCCTGTTCTTTTGTTCATTAGGTGGGATGTTACGGCCGCAGGAAGGGAAGGAAAGAACTGCGAAACAAATTTATACATGTGGCGTTTGCTCTTCTTTCGTGTAGACTTTTGTAGTTCCTTTGCCACTCTCGTTAACAAATCTGACGAATACTGACATCTTAATGTGACCAGTGCCATTGGCCTTTCAAAGCCCACTATATGTACCGCCAGTGGTCACTATATGTACCACTAGTGGTCAATATATGTACCGCCAGTTTAACATTCAGCAATTCCGCGTTCTGCCCACACAGCTGTATTTATGTGTTTTGTGTGGATCTGAGAACAAAGAGCGATTATTTCCGTGTTCGGTGTTAATTGGCTGGTTATTTTAACCGAGATGGAGAGTGTTTACTGCGCGGTACGGACTGGATGTTTATACATTATCTATAACAATTCGGACTATGTCTTACAACAGGAATGAAGAACTTTGGCACCGGTAACAAGTATGACACCGACTGATATATCAGCTGGCACTGGGTGATTAAACACTTTGCCTACATGAAGGTCTGAACCGACGCAATTCCTCAACAGTGCACACAACATTTCATCGTAAAGTACATGTATTCTGTTAATTTGTGTGTCCACTGCGACTACCGAAGAGTTGTGGTTATCAAAAGAAATACAGCCACAAGAAAACACCACGTTGTATTATCGCGCATTTTGTTTGTGACGTGAAGTACATGAAGTCTGTTAGCAGTATGTGTCGCTGTCCCGCTGTACCGCTGTACTGCTGTACCGCTGTACCGCTATACCACTGTACCGCTGTCCCGCTGTCCCGCTGTACCGCTGTACCGCT
>Ga0131853_10018139_pt1 | contig 12808 bp, 10 predicted proteins | sample TergutLab28metaG_FD_92764 | JGI IMG/M metagenome (GOLD analysis project Ga0131853, IMG submission 92764) | Labiotermes labralis P1 segment gut microbial communities from Petit-Saut dam, French Guiana - Lab288 P1 (version 2) (version 2) | ecosystem: Host-associated > Arthropoda: Insects >...
GTGGGGACCCGTTGCGCTGACCACGTGACACCCCTCTATCCGCAAAAGTTGGCACTAACTTCGCCGACCGGCGGCGGCCGCTCTGTCGGTATAGTTCGCGTGCGTACTAAGGCCACGGAGTTTTATCACAGAAAATCTGATACACACATTAGATGCTGTATCATCACCGTCATCATCATCTGACGAGTCGCAAGGCTAGATTAGAACACTTACACCTACCCCAACGAAACGTGCCCCAAAAAATGACCCCGCTGGCAGGCTTGATAGAAAACTAAAGAATCACAGACTGGTCCATATTCCACCCACAAAAAACGATAAAACGCCAACACGAAAATGTCGAGTGTGAGTGCGAAAAAATATCAAGAAAGAAACTAGATTTCTCTGTGCTTAGTGTGGTGTTCCTCTGCATTCAGAAGGCTGCTACACACGATATCACACGCTGAAAAATTATGGAAAGTATGTTCTAAATTTCAAGTCTTTATCTCATATAGTTTACGAGTAATTTTTTTTTTTTTTTTTTACTGGAATCGTGGACCCTTTAAATGGCTGGCATTTTAATACCCCCCTGGATATTTAAATAGCTTGCTGCAGATGTGTTAAAATCAACAAAAAAATTGATAACGTTCTTATAATTTATTAAAATAATTCTGCATCTAGCAGCCCTTTTTACCGTACGGCCACCTCCCACGAATTCTGTTGACCCAACTGAAGTTTCTCCGTATTCATTCTAGTTCGCCTTTAGTTCGAGCATGTCACAGTAAGAGTGTATGCTGGACACTAAATTGGTATCATTAACAACTTTCGTCATACATAAATTATAAAAATGTTATAAATGTATGTTTGTATCCTACTTAAGAATGTGGTACAATATGGCGGCGATAGTTTCCGTGCCCTCTTGTGTGTGGCTCTGTGGGCGTTCATCATTCCACTTCCGAGGTTAAAATTTTGAAGAGTGTTCAGTCACTTACAATCCGTGGTTGAGTGCTTTTGCTGGCGGTGTTGGAGGTGTGTGCGTGCCTGTACGCGCGCGCTAATGGAAATGCTTCTACTGTTTTCTCCGTAGTAGGCGGTTCGGGGTGTGAAACAGTGCTAGTGTAAGTAGCTCCGAATTTTATACCTGGTAACTCATTTTGTTGACACACGCTGGTAGATGATATTATTTGTACTCTCTGAAGATTGCCCTTTAAGAGGTGAAGCATGTTGGAGTTGCGTGTAGCAGTAATAAAGTGGTGATGCAGTATATATGAGTGCAGTTGTGGTGTTTGCGAATTTTGAAAAGTCTAGGATAAGTGATATTTGTTACGTGCGTTTCGGGGGGGGGGGGAGGCTAAAGTGGAGATACTTAGGTAACCCATCATGAATGTGTGTTTCTGCATGACGGTTACGTAACTTGTTACTTACGATTTTTAGAGCCACAAATATTTGTACCATATAGTTCCTATAGCGCATCGAATTATATTACTGCCTTTGTTTAGAAGAAATTTTACGTGTTTATTATTTTAAGTAGCGAGTAGAGAAGATTTTTGATCTCGTCTACCATCAAACTACCCTTTTTCTTTTAGATGATATACCACACAGTAGAAGGGTACACAAATTTTCCAAACATTCAGGAGCGACCTCGAAATTAAAAGCGCCATAAGGATGACATGAATCAAATTCTGTGCCGAGGACTCACAATTCAGGAGTGATCTGTGAACCTGAGTGGTGTTTGACCTCTACTGATTGGTACATTTGAACTGATACACATTTTTGTATGTCAGGAAAATGTCATTGCAGTAATTATACTAAAAATAAGCAGTGCCTCCGTTCAGAATTCAGATGCTGGTGCGATCAGGTGTTTGGGATATATGTACCCCTGACATAGTGCAGTATAGATTTGGCGTAAGATGCCTGTGTTTTGCCTAAATGAAGACATAGCTACATTTTTAATATAGAGAAGAATACACCAGATGGACATGAAGCTAGAAACATAATATGTTGTTTCCAGAAAGAAGAACGAAGTTCATACCTGATTTTTTGTTCCCACCATTCTCTCAGCTCTGGCTGTTATGATAGGAACAAGTTTAAGTGTTGAGGTTTCATGTCAGTGACAGGGACACTAGAAGCATGGCTATTGACCTGAAGCTCCTCAGTACTTTGCATGCTTACCTTGGGAGCCAGCCTGAATGTGGCATTTGCTATGCGTTGGCATTCCTCATTAATTATGGTTTGTGTTACGTCCAATACAGCTTCCAGGCCATAATTTACAGTACATACAAACATGTTCAGTCATAAATGCTTTTTCAATTACACTTGTGCCAACACACAGAGAATGGTGTAAAATGGCTTATATTACTAGAGCATTTACTTGTCCTCCCATTCCGTATTAGATTCAATGTTGCCATTCTGTGGCTCTGCACCCACTCCTGTCTGCCACATTGTAAATGGGATATGCATTTACACCTGACAACAGTATGTGGGATTGTTATGAAGTATTCCAGTCTGTTCATTCTCATATTACCAAACACTTCTTTATTTATACCAACCAAATACACAATATTTATTCATTACATACATTTGCTGTGTTTGTCTTACGTGTTTTGGTGTTACATTCACCATCACTGGGGAGAACTTATGTACCCTTTACTTAAAAACAGTAGTTGTTATGCAGCAATTGTCTGGTTATTACATTACTTACATCATAAATATACAGGTACAACTTTTCATTTACTGAAGTTACAATATACAACAGTTAAAATCACATATTTTGTACTACTGCACTATGTGTTAAAAACCTTAAGAATCTGTGGTTAAAATCTTCTATATATTACATGTATTTATACAGTAAATGTAAGTAATAAATAAATAAATGTTGTGCGGTTGGTTGGTTGGTGTAATTAAAGAGGTGTTTGATAATATGTGTAATTGTGTTCAGGATTACCAGTGTTGGATGGATGCTAAGAGTATCTTCCTGTTTATAGGTGACTTGGTTGAGAATTCTGTAACAGAGTTGTATGTGGGGGGGGGGGTTTGTTCAGGTGTCATCATCTGTGAATGATAAACATTAAGTGTGATTAGTTTACTGATTTAATTTGGTTGTAGTTAATACAAAGCATGTGGGAAACTGTTAAACATTCCGCTGTGAGGGTCATATAAACTGTTATGTGTATGACAATTCCATATTGGTCAACAGTAACTTTGGAATGAGCCTTGTAAAAATGGCTGCAAATGACTGAGGAAGGAGACATAACAAAGTTGTGCATTGTAGCCAACTTACTCCTCGGTGTTATGAGATTTCTCAGGCGCCTTGTAATTTAACTCATTTATTGATATCATTTCATTTTTTGTAATCATAGCTGCTTTACTGATACCAAATTGTTTGTTTGTTTTTCTTCCTACACACCTCACTGTTGACACTGCGTACTGCTGTATCTGCCCAACACCACACACACTCTTGTCTCCTCCACATTGTCCACCCTGCCCTTCTACACTCACTCTCCAGGATGACACCTCCGAACAACAAAAGGGTTTTATTTTCATTGGCTGACTAGTTTATAATGTTCAGAAATAAGCTTAAATTTCTGTTGGAGAAAAATGCCCAAATACAACCAAAAGTCATTAATTCTTCACCAAATTAAACCATAAATGGTGTAAACACAATGCCAAACAGAATTCCCAAACATTAAATCCTCACACAGCTTTGCATTGTCAAGTCTGGTGGGCAAGAACAAGAGGGGTGAAGGACAGGAATCCCTTCACGTAGTGGGTGGTCCAACAGGCTACAGCATCGTGTCAGGTACAGACTGTCAGGGGGTATGACTGGAAATCCAAACACAGAGGGTTAAAGGTTTAGATTTGAACAAAAGCACAATGATCAAGAAATGAAAACTGGACACATTTAACTTACAAAAGTTAATTCCTTGACTGTATTCATGAAATATATGACACAGTGACAAAGTTCATGGTTATGTCATGTCTTAACTTTATGTAGTGTCAGTCAGGCAAGGAATGAACATGACATGAATGTAACATTCATTGTTATGTAATATTTATTTTTCACTTGATTAAGATGTAACAGAATATAATTTTTGCTGCAGTCACTGTAAGTGCAAACCTGTTTTTGGTACTATGCTTAATTTTTGAGGTGTCAGTTGACATCAGGACTTTTTACAAACCCCTCTTAAGATAGACTGTGCTTGCATGCATGGGTGTGTGCATGTGTATACAGAGAAAGTCAAATTACAAAAGTACAGTACGTTAATTAAAAACATAGTGAACAATATTTACACACATGAACTGTGATGGTCGAGAGATGCTCAGTATCAAGGGACACAGCTTGCATGTACATGTAACGTCACAACCACCAACTGCATGAGTAGGTTAGAAGTTTACTGACTGCAGCTGCAGTCCATTTGGAAGTTGACTGTTTAATAATAAGAAACCAGAGAAGAGAGCCAGTAAGTCATCCCTGTATTTAATTAAGCAAAATAAATATGTATGGGGGAGCAGTGGCATAGTTCTGAGCACTTGATGATGGAGATGGACAGCTGCACAGCCTAGCCAGAGTTATTTCCTTGTCCCCACTAGACAGGAGACTGGGTGGATCCCACAGCTGGACTGGGTGCAGTGACTGAGAAACGTCTCCGACTGTGCCAGAAATTGAATTATCATTGAATATTATGTTATAAATGAAGTCTAGTATTATAAAATACCTTTAGAATTCCAGTTATAATCTGTTTACAGAAAGCTGCTGTTGGCAGAATGTGTTTTCATGAGGTATATTGTGGGATACAGAGTTTCGGTCTGTAAAAGAAATGTATTTATGACAAAACCATGGATTTCACAAAGTAAAGAATGTGTAGAAGAATGCAGAAGACAGGATGAAGGCTCACAACATACAACATATCAGCTAAAAGAAAAAAGTTAGGAGAAAATTCTGAAACAGTAGAAGGATTCTGTTGTGTAATAACGTTGATGGGTCTGAATGTGTACCTTACAGGCGATGGCGATGACAATGATGACAGGAGGATCCACAGTTCAGAAGTAATGTACAATAGTTTGGATGTTCATGATAAAATGGCATCAATAAAGCTGCCATGGATGATGGAATCCATTTTCAGTGTTAATGCCTACTTGATTCCAAGAACTTAGGAAAATTCAGATATAAAAATATGAAATAAAGTCAAACAGAGTAACAAACACAAGTTTCTTTAATAAAATATAAACACTTTTTGGAAGTATTAAATACACCGAATAACTGAAGGCGAGACATTTCACAGAGTAAGACAACAGAGAAACTCGTGTAATGTAGACAGAACCTCACTCAGCTGAATGTGGAGGGAAGTCAACTTGCCAATAATGAAAGGTCAGCACAGTGGCATAAAATGGATCATCAAGAAAAGTTGAAGTCTTGAATGTTTTAAGATTTATGAACACTGATGTAATATGAATATTAGTGGAATGAATGTGTTTCAGTCTACTCTCGAAATTTTGCTTTTATGAAAGCTGGCAAAGGGATGAGATACAAAAGAGAATTGAATATTGCAAGGCAAACTGGAAATGCAAATGTGATTGCAAGGTTCATGTCAAGATCCAACATGTCGGACAGGACGTCACCATTACTGTCTCTGCCATACCGCTCTGTTATGTAAGCCATTCCATCAGCATAATGACAACCAAATGATGATGATGATGCAGCCAGAGCACTACAGTTGGTCTTAGAATCTTGTGGAAGTCCATTTAAGTTGACCCAGTTGTTGTTTCCAAACATCTGCAGGTTCAAGAACGCTCCAGCGTAGCGAGGCTGTGTTGCATATGTGAGGTACAGGAGCCATTCTGATAAACTGCGGAAAGCCCTGATAAAAAAAAAATTGTATTAGAAATGTTTGTCATACATATTAATGACCATGAAATCAGACGTTTAGCTACGGTGGATGCATGAATACAGTCTGTTCCCAACAACACCCAAGCAAAACTTAAGTTCTTCTACAGCACTTAAGAAGTCACTGTTTGCAGTTCCAGTAGGCAGTGTGATTCAAATACCCTCTAAATCTGTAAATTCTGAACACCTAGAATGGAACCTGATGGCTCTCAATAACAAAATGTGAGACTGTCTTGTTTATTGTTTCTCCAAGCACAGCAGCTATATCACCCAGACAGCCTGCATATGCTGGTGAGAACTGCTGTGCTCAGAGCAGTGATAAAACAGATATTCTGTGGGATCACAATTCCTAACACTGTGATACTCAATTTTAATCAGTTTCCTTTAATAACTTCAGTGTGTCCATGCTTAATGGATATTTATGTTGTAGTATTTTGTCCTTTTGGAAATTATAAACCATGGCCATAAAATTCACGACACAGACAAAAAAACTCATCCTTAAGAAAATCTGAGATTGGCATTGAAATTGTTAAGTATAAAATGTGAAACCAAGACTAATTTCATGCACATACATTGGAGATGTAGTAGGTTACATAGGTGGCCACTGGCTAGACTTTGCATGCGTAAGCATCAGTGACACAGACAGATGGCTGACAGTACAGTCCCTGCTCCCACATTATGTTACACTGTGCAGTGTATTTTCCAAGTTTGAAGCAACTGTTATATCTGATGGGGGGAAAAAATGTTCTCTTAGTACAACTCTGAAGTTAAAAATTAGAAAAAATTTACTTCACTTATAGCAAAAACAGACCTTGTTTTATGACATTTCATGATTCCACACATATTCAAGAACATGTCCATTCCATGCAAGATGCATGATGTGCCCTATTGTTTTATGTAATAATTATAGCTCTTACACTAAAAATAAGATTTCACAATATTAGTATCTGAAACTACTTTTGGAAACATCAAATGCACCTGACCACAAATGGTGTCTTCAACCCTTCAGCAATGCTTGCCATTAAGGTCCAGCTAGTGCCAAGGACAGAGCAGTGTTAAATTTAAAGCACCACCAATGCAGTCCATCAGTACAACGAACAGAGCCTGGTGAAGCGTGCAGAATTAATAGATCAGTGATTGATTGAAACGGTGGTACAACTCACATACCATAGACTACAGTAATTACCTTAAAGCACCACTGCCCAACATGAGGTATATGACACTAATGTAAATGCTGACAGTTGCTGCTGTGAATGAGTTCCTCACTACCAACAACAAAGCTATAGTTTGTTGCTGTGCCAGCAAATAGCAGGCAAACTGCACTGCTGCAAACAGCAGCCAGTCAGTTGTAGTTTGAAGTCCTGTCAGCCTGAAACAATAAAACACTATCTTGAATTAATATGGTAAAATGTAGGGTCATTATGCAATCTGACAGCCATTGGTAAAATGTAGGGTCGTTATGTCACCTGACAGCTGTCAGTAAAATGTAGGGTCACTGTGTCATCTGACAGCTATTGATAACATGTAGGGTTGGTTTTCACTGCTTGTTGGCCTGTTGGTCTGAGTGATGTAACCCACTCAGCTGGCTGTCCACACATGTAGTGCAGCAGTGGCAGCAAGTGGCTGGCCAATGACAGTTACCAGCTACAGTGCCAAATTCAACTGGAAAACCTGCTACATTGAATACATAAGGAGTAACAGAAAACACTTGCGTATAACATCCTACAAATAACAAGAAACATCTTCTGGAATGTGATACCATACAGACTGGTCATTCCATCTGAAATGTCAGTACCAGTGCACCATCATTCCATTCACATAACACTTGGTGCCACAAGATGCTGTACTGATCAGTCCATCTGAAATGTCAGTACCAGTGCACCATCGTCCCATTCACTTAACACTTGGTGCCACAAGACACTCTACTCCTGCATAACACAATAAAATGATAAACAAGCTGGAAGGAAGTGACAGGCGACATATGTCAGATAACATAATGAACACACACTTACAACCTTTCAATCGATTTCACTTTCATCATCCAGTTACAGAATGTTGTTTAGAGCTTGTAACACTTTAAATCACTTTTGCTTGTGTTTTTTGCACTGTGTATTGTAATATAATTATACAACATAAACCAATGAAATGCACATTTTCTAAATTAATATTTTGATTTATTATTTTGATGTTTAATTAATATAGAAATTGTGCATCTTGTTGGTTTATGTTGTGTAACTTCAAATCACATTTTACTGTACAAATTAGAGTGAATATCAGAAATTACCCACAGAAATGTGATGCGTGTGGCTGCTCCAACACTGATCGCAGCAAATGGCACAGCCAGCAGCCAGTAACTTAACAGGAACAGTGGCCCACTGCACAAGCCCTCCTGAGCCTCTTGATAGTATCGAGTTCTGAAGGCAGGAACTGCAACAAGAAGAAGCTCAGTGCTTTTGTGGTTTATTGTAGCTGAGGCTACATACAGCAGTGAACATGTCACTGCCTAGCAGAACTCCCTAACACTGTACATAGCTGCAGTCAGCATGGCATGGTTGCTGTAATCAGTTGAGCTTAGTTTTATATCTTTGAAAAACATGGTGTTGGTGGTACTTTCACAGCTTCAGTCAATGAAGATGTTTTTGAAATGCACAGAGTATTGTTGGTGATGTGTGCACAGTGCTTCTGTCTCACCAGCTTGCCACTGGACCATTATGCCAACAACTTGCAAGTAATCTGGTCACAACTACAGCACTGATGGTGAGATGGCTGGTAAATGTTGGGATAGCTGCGTACCTGAGCCAGTACACTGGGATCTGCATGGAACAACTGAGAAAAATCACCAAAAAGCAGACTAGCAGGTGTTGTGGCTGATATTTAACTGTGCACCTCCCAGATATAAGCCATGTCATCACTACACTGCTGTACTCGATCAAGCTGTGAAATTAATACACTACTGTCAGATCAGTCTTCAAACTGTGAAGTCTGACACTGTCACAAACTGAAAGTTCTAATTAATGCAGTTCCATTTAAATCACTGTGAATGTGGGGGGAAAACAAGCACAGTCCAGTATTCCATTTATCAAAGTCATGGGTCAAGGCAGAAAATACTGAAAGTGATGCACGATGCTGTAAGTGGTTTTTATATATATATATATATATGTTTTGCTGACCATGCATCTCTGTATAATCTTAGTAATTAACCAACTTGATGCACAAAATCTTGTTTTATAATAAGTTTATTATATGCCTCTACATGTTTCGAGCACTATGTGCTCATCATTCCGGAGGTCAAAATTGTATTATACAGCATCTGGTATCATCACACCTGTCGGTGGCCATCCCGCGCACAGGTTGAGAGAAGAATTAGAATATAATAAGATTATACTAAATCCTTGTTTAATGTGGCAGATGGATCACTCAAATTAAACATATGCACGTGATGCAACACATTAAAATGTCTGTTGTTCAAATTTACATAGATCATTCTGAACCATTACAGGACCAACGTTTAAATTGTCAATACACCCCAGGAAATGTGTTCAGTGGCCAGACCAGAGCTACTGGAGCATGTCTGGTGCCACAACTTCAGTTGGTGTTGGGCCACTTACTTTACATTGAATGACTGAAATCATCACTTTCCCTTAAAGGTTAATGTAATACTGATTAAACATGCCAGACTGCATGACAGCAGACACTGCATTGTGTTCATGGTAGGTACTGTCATGCTTGTCAGCAGTTAGTTCAGTTCATCTAAAGAGCTAACAGCGGCTAACATAATTGTAAGGGTCTACAGGTCTGCACAGAGCAGTATGGTGTTCTGGGATGTGACACTGCAACATGGCTGGTTGGGTTCTGGCATTGTGAAGTAACAAAGTGCCTTCACATCTAAGGGTCAGTAGGACCACAGACAGCAGTCACATACACTGTATGTAACCCCAACACAGCAAATTAAATGTATACAATTTATTGCATCAAAGACATTCTCAAGTTCAGTTTGTGCTAAGGAATGATAAACACCTCTGCAAAACATATTTCATAGAGAAAGTTTTATACCTGTGCACATTGACAACAACCAGGACATAATTATTTGGGGATGTTGCCCATGAAACCCTGTGGTCTATTTCAAACTATGAATTGACACTAGGTGATGAGTCATCAGCGTCCTACCCTGGCTACTTCACCCCCCAGGTTAAGATCCGTGGTATTTATGGGATGTGTTGAGTGGACTCCAGAGCCGGCCTAGAAATGGCAGAGAAGAGAAAAAAATCTTCTTCCTTGCCGGAAATCAAAGTTTGATTCTTCGGACATCCAGTTTTGTCACTATACTGACTGAGCTACACTGGCATCGTCTGCAGTCTTTATACGGTATAACATAGCACAAGACAAACAGTGGTAAAGTGCCAATGAAATGATTATTGTGTTATGTATATTGTACTGTTGTACCACTGGTGACAACTTACAGGTACAGACTGTCACAATGATGGATACAAAATAGGCTCCTGCCAAGCAGTTGAATATCAGCCCATTGCGTGTGATGAACGTTCTCTGATAATCCTCCATTCCACTGTAGAATATCCACAGTAATACGTGGAAAACAGGAAGTGCTAGCAGGCGCAGGAAAATATGAGTTAAGCCGACAACACGGAAGTTGAAAGTAGCTGCTACAGTCCTCCTGGAATAAAAGCACTGGATGATGGTGAAATTATCTATGTACAAAGGAGTGTGAAAAAACAGGGGAAGAAACACTCTGATGCTGAGAACTTTATTCTCCATTGATGTGTACATGATACAAGGGCAGCATATGGTACACATCTGACCTCCCTTGGTCACTGTTGACATTGGAGCATTTGTCCCAATAAGGCAACAAGTCTTGCAACCTAGCATACAAGTACAAGAAATCAGCGTTGCATGTCTGCAACCAGGCAGTGACACCTCATGAGTATTTTCACAGCAGTGTCACTGAAGGTTGCTTGCTTCAGTTATATAATGCAGTTCCCCAAGTTTTAAGACAGTGTAATGGTGGACGAAGAGGAAATGCTACACTGTCTCAGATTGTCAGGACTGATTATGCAGTGATTCGTGTTCAAAACCCAGACAGCAGAAATCTCAAATGACAGCTTGCTTCGTGTTGCCATCTGCTGCAAATTGCTTGCCAGTTTGGTACTTGTTTGAGTCCAAAGACATGGAGGTCACTGGGTATGAGATCAGCTGATACATAACCTCCCAGCCACAGCACCATAAGCAATCACAAGTCTGATTGGCAGTATAGGGTGCTGTGATTTCCATTTCTGTGGACCACTTATGAAGCATGATGTCTACTGGAAGCAAGCTGTCACCTGCTGGTTACGGACACTTGACAATGATTTTTGTTTGTGCTGGGATACAAGCCTTGTTGTTACTGTGGTACAAACGTTGGACTGCGTGTACCATCTGCTACCCCTGTGCCATGTCTATACATCGAAGTCACAACAAAATTACCTTCTGCCACAGTGTTTTATCTTATATTTCGAAACTTTTGTGCATACAAAAAACAGGATGTAGTTTGACTGAATTTTGCAGTTATATGCAAGACCGTGAAAAGCAAGTGTAACATTTTGTTCAGTGTAGCTTTATACATGCTTCCACATTTCTTATGTAATTAACATATGCTTAGTGTGAGCAATGAGCTTGAAATGACTGACAGCAAGTGGCGTGTGCCACAGGCAGGCAATACAACAGGAAGACTGGTCGGTCAGTTTTGTAACACAAAACATCAGGTGTACTTCTGCGCAGTTCAACACAGTAAGTCAGAATTGATTGAATAACTGAACTGGCAGAGATGACAGTCAAAAGAGTAGGCTTTTGTTTCAATGAAAATTGGATCTTGACAGAAGTGAAAAAGTTCCAAAGCGGTCAGGATCTCATTAAAACATGTACAGTGCCAATTACCAAAATTATTTGGTTCTCACAGTTGTAAGGGTCTTCTGTGGTGTGTTTGTGTGTGTGTGTGTGCGTGCGTGCGTGTGTCACCAGCTGCTGCCAGTGGAGGCAGGATGCTGCTCCAAAACACTGCTGTCCTACTACACAACATTTGCTCATTTCTGGCTGGGCAAACTTTCAATTGGAAGGACAGAAGTTAGTAACATGTGCAGCAGCAGTGATAGTGGATTTACATAACAAATACCCTGTCCTTGCCACCTCATGCACAGATTAGGCCCATCTGCCAGCTCTGCTAGGTTCTTCACCAGACAGAAACCAACAGATGACCTACACAACACTACAGTGTCACAGTTGTATATGTAGCAGGTTTAACTTTCCATGGTAATGACAATTCTAACGCATGAGCTTCTCCTCTCCAAGTGAATAAAGAAACAACAGGAAAGTACAGACTTACACATACAAAGTGAAGGCTACTGTGAAAGCACTTGGCCTTCCAAAAGCAGACAGTGGAACTTTGTTGTTGGACAGTGATGGTGTGGCAGATCCTGGAACAATGTTAGAAACTGTCATTGGATCTGCTGCTGAATCTATGATCTGTACTCCTCCAGGAACCACTGAAGAAGTTTTGCGTCGGAAGGGACCACCTTCCAACTTGAACTTCTCCACAAGAGCTGCAATCTGATGATTAGATTCTATGAAACGTTCCCTTGATCGACGATCGACTGTAGACAGGCACACTGCAAACACCAAAACTTGTCACATTAGGTTACCAATATACAACTACAAGTGTGTACTGTTGTTCCAGGGCAATCCACATGGGATTTCCAGTGGACAAAGTAGCACTTGGGCCTCTTTTATTGCAAGTACCTTGGTTTTTCCCTCTCAATTTTTAAGCTCTATAAGGTCAAATGCAAACTGTTTCTTGAACTAGCACAGATGGAGACCTCTGTAACACTGTGTGTTTACTGCTACTGGTGTGTATAAATGGTTTGCAGAATTACATAGCAATATGCACGTTAAGCACTGGTA
>Ga0131853_10018142_pt1 | contig 12807 bp, 7 predicted proteins | sample TergutLab28metaG_FD_92764 | JGI IMG/M metagenome (GOLD analysis project Ga0131853, IMG submission 92764) | Labiotermes labralis P1 segment gut microbial communities from Petit-Saut dam, French Guiana - Lab288 P1 (version 2) (version 2) | ecosystem: Host-associated > Arthropoda: Insects >...
AACCCAAACCCACATTTTTTAAATCAACCGCCTTGAGTTGAGGGGTTTTTTTTTTTTGCCCCCGGTTTGTAAGTTGGAAGGGGGGGGGGGGGGGGGGGGGGGGAGCAAGATTTCCTTACCGTTTATGAAAAGTGCGCACAGTGTGACAGTTTGCTTTTTTTCATTTTTTCGTATACTTTATAAGCGTAATGTCCTCCGTGTGCGTTCCAGCCTCACAACTTGCTCTATAGAGGCGTGCTGCACAGCTGTTTGCCTTGACAGTGATATATCGCTGTAATGTTGCATATGGCTGTTCAACATTACGGCGAAGCCCCCCATTGCTGAATAGACACGTTCTGTTCAGAAATATGAATGTCCGAGTAGACGATAAAGGTAAAAAGTTCACCCTAGAACAGGCCACGAAGGCCCAGAGGGTGAGTAGATATACTACTCTTTCTTTAACCTCCGCGCTAGATGGGGGTGGGTGGTCAAGGCTATGCCCCGGCCGCTTTACCCCCGGGAAAGAAACCCGGTACCCATTGTATAGGAGGCTGGGTGGGCCCTGGGGCCGGTATGTACAAGTGCGAAAAATCTCGCATTTACCAGGTTTCGATCCCCGGACCGTCCAGCCCGTAGCGAGTCGCTGTATCGACTGAGCTATCGCGGCCCACGAACGTACGAGTTGTTCAGGATAAAAGCAGGTAGAAATATTTCTGTGATGTTCTAAGCACTACACCATTAAGGCATAACGAGAATGGAGGTATCGCCCCATGCGTTTTTAATTTTGCAATTGGATGGAGGTGAGGGGTCAACTTCACATCCTTGCTACTTCTTCGTCGGGAACACCGCCGATGCCCGTCAGATAGTATTCTAATTGACCCTCAAAAGGGTCAGGACCTATTCTAGTACAGAAAAATCTCTTCCCCGCAATAGGAATCGAATGAAGATCTGTCGGGTGAAAGTCACGTACCTTGTAATGTGTGGGCTCCGGATGTGCGACAGATGGCCCCTAGAAGGGTAGGTAATTATAAATGGCCTGAAGAGAGTATCTGTAACTTGTACTGTACATTTACGTTCGGTGCCCGACAAACAAAAGCACAAGCAGAGGCGCCATTCAGCTGTTACAAAGGCAGAGCTGATGCTGTGAGAAACAAAGCGTCGCAGTGAAGTGACAGACGCTGTCAAAAATCTTTGAGAGAGAATAAGAGGTTCCTGCTTTGATGGGGGCTTCCGACTGCTGTAGCGTAGACTTCACCTCCTGAACGGCCTGGCTGGCATACGTGGGGGAGACAAGAAACACATTTTTTGGATTGCTTGTTACATGGTGCTGTGTTATGCTGTGTCACATTATATCGTGTAACATGTCATATTACATTTTATTGTATATATTATATTGCATACATATTATATTTTGTTGTATTATATTATATTACATTATATCATATATATTATATTATATTATATTATATTATATTATATTATATTATACCTAATCAAGATATTACCCGCACTTTATAAAACCGAAAGTTTCCTAGTGTGATCACAACAGCCCGTTGGCAGTTCCTGTAAGTAAAGTGAGTCCATTCCATTACGGTTCGTCGTTATAATATTTCCCATCCACCACTCGGTCTGCCAAGTGGTCTCTTTCCTTCAGGTTTTCCAGTCAGAACTTTGAGTGAATTTCTTTTAGGTATGTTACAATATTTTAAAACTCTGTGTTCTGGTTAGCTTGTAGCTTGTATTGTTTGGTTATAAAAATATTTCGAAAACAAAAATCGGTAAAAATGGTAACCACTCATGAGGCTGCAACGTGTCGTAACTGAGCAGGTCACAGTAACAAATTTAAAAAAAAAGTTGTAAAAACTGAAGTGTTCGGCTTTGTGACGTCGTGTTGAATGGTAAAATGCTACCGATTTTTTTCGAAGGGGATAGCTGCCTCCATGTTCAGGGTGTGTGCAGTCCAGAAGTGTGGCTGTGATTGTGATCTGCTAGGGCGCAATGCAACCTTGCAACCTGCAAATGACATGAAACGACTTGTACGTACCGCGTACAGGAATGTACCAGACTGTGCGTTTTATGTTTTGCTGACCGTGCATCCTGGTGCAACTGTGGGTTAACGACCAACTACGACCAACTTGATGCACAATTACGTTACACAATACGTTAATTATTATAATCCTCTATATGTTTCGAGCAACTCTGTGCTCATCACCAGGAGGTCAAATTGTATTAATACAGCATCTGGTATAGTATTCTCTGTCAGTGACCGTCCGGTGTGCAGGTGGAGAACCTGCAAACCGGACGGTCACTGACAGAATTCTATACCAGATGCTCTGCACACCGGACGGTCACTTACACACAATACTATACCAGATGCTGTATTAATACAATTTGACCTCCTTATGATGAGCACAGTGTTGCTCGAAACACGTGGAGGATTAGAATAATAAACGCATTATATAACGTAATTGTGCATCATGTTGGTCGTTTACCCAGAAACTGTGCGTTGTCACATTTTGTGTTTAGAATGCAGTAAGCAACAAACGGCTAAGGAGAGGAAGAGAAGTAGGAGTCCTCCATAATCTACGTACCTAACATCTTCTTCTTCCTCAGCTCTACAACTCTTTGTAAGTTTTGGCTTGTTCAATTATTCCTCTCCATTGTTTCCTTTCCTGTGCCTTCTGTTTCCAATCATTTACTCCCATCTTCGCGTACCTGATATGACATCTTTAAATATCTTACACAGACCAGATCTTGCGAAGTTTCCTCAGTTCATGGCATGTCCGGAAATTGCGCAGAAAGAAGGTAAAAATGTTTACTCAACTACTGTCACGGATTGACAGTAGTTGCGCCACAGATCTTTAACAACCCATAAAGTCCACAACCAGACCAGCTGTTATGCATCAAATACTTGGGACGCGCTGCCATATGCAACCAGCGCTCAGCGGTAAGGCAGCCGTTAGTTTGTGTCCTGTTCTCAACCAAGCACCACGCCATGAAGAGGTATAGGGGAGTGGATGCGCAGCTCCACTTGTTCTAAACCTTCGGCACCGCACGGAATTGTGTTGTCAGCCCCAGAGACCTAAGGCAGAGTGAAATAATAGGTTTGTCCTGTAGAGGATCGAACACTTGATTCCTCGGTCGTGTATCCCGTAAGTTCGTTGCTCTGCCGACTGAGCTGCAGGTCTGGTGTCTGACAGCTGGTTCTTATACTGCTGTGCTGTTAGTGATTACGTTTCGTTATTAGTGCTTGTTGGGTTCTAGACCCTGTCCATCTTTCCATGGACATTACAGTCATGCGCCGCATACCGACGTTTCGGTCAACGACGGACCGCATATACGACGGTGGTCTCATAATATTATAATATAATAACATTATAATTACATTGTGTTAGTTGCCTACATTATTCAGTACAGTAACATGCTGTACAGATTTTTAGCCTAGGAGCAATAGGCTATACCGTGTAGCCTAGGTGTACAGTAGGCTATACTGTACTATCCAGGTTTGTGTCAGTACACTCTATGACGTTCGCACAACGACGAATTCGCCTAACGAAGCATTTCTCAGAACGTATCTCCGTCGTTAAGCGATGCATGGCTGTATTGTCTCTTGTCCTTTGTTTAACGTTAATCCCCCCCCCCCTCCTCCCAAGGCGTGCCACTGCGACGGTTTCAGTGTTTGATGGGTTTGATGTCTGTAGCGGACGAACCGTCAGGTGTCCTGATGAATTTTGTTAAGGACTGTTTGTGTGTGTGTGTGTGTCTGCTTCATATGTGTCCTGTGTGCTGGTGTGTTGTACTGTTTCTGTTATTGGCCACTGGGTTGGTCACTCGGCATGTTGATAAACAGCTGCATTCGATTTATGATAACAGATAACCCAACAGCTGTTTACATTATAGCTGACGCAACGACGCTGACGGCGGCTGGGGCTGCATGTCAGTCGTTGGGAGGATAACTGATGGAAGGTGAAGTGAAGAATGTGTGGAGAGAAGCTGTTGTAGCCTACTTTGACGGATATATCTGGCCTTGAGAACCACCGAAACCTTACCTACTGTAGCGAGAGTTCCGGTCGAGTTTTGAACCCAAGATTTCCTGGAATACGCGACAGAAGCGCTATGTTAGGTAGAGGGAAAGAAAAATTGTAGAAAGAGAGAGAGAGAGGGGGGGGGTAACGAATATAAAGAGAAAAAAATAATCTGTGGAAGCAAGCAAGAAATTTAGGTCTGCACAAATCGTCCAGACCGGCCCTGAGTCCGACCCAGCCTCCTGCGCTAAGGGTACTGGGTCATTTCAGGCGTAAAGTGGCCGGAGCGTGGCGTTGACCACCCACCCACCCAATCTCGCCTACGTCAAACAGAGAGTAGAGTAGAGCTATTCCTGTACTTACCCTCTGGACCTTCATGGCATGTTCTGTGGTCAACTTTGCAGGAGCAGCAGGGTTCAGGCTCCTTTCCATACCGTCCGGACTGGCCCTGAGGCCCACGTAGCCTCTTATCCAGTAGGTACCGTGGGTAAAGCGAGCAAAGCATGAAGCTACCCACTCATCTCCATCATGTGCACAGGTTATCACTACTTCCTCCTATGAATTCGTTGCGTCGTGCCAAAATGAGCGCTGGGGCAAGTTTCAGTTCAAATTGATCTTCATTCTTCTGCCAGCATTAAAATGGCTTTCGAAATACAACTGTAGCTGCAAGAATGCCCATAGCTAGCTTGAATTGCCCTTCCTGGTTGCCTAGGTGTGTCTCCTGACGCAAGATTCAACCTCGCAGATCGCCCACACGCATGGCCGCCCCATAATGGGCAGCCCTGAGGATATCTACCGAAGTCTCTGTGGACCTTGACAGCAGTCGGAGCTGTAAGTTATGCTTAGCAATACAAAGACGAGGCTTGTTTATATGTCTAGTTGGCTGCTGGCGGCCAAATGTCCGCTACGTCACACAGTGAAGCGGCGAGGACGAACCACAATGTTCGAACTGCAAACTGTAACCAACTAGTTCAGCCGAATCCGTCTAGAGCGTAGTCGGGTAGTTGTTAGGGGGGCTTATGGCCCGGCTTGACAGCGAGATACTCTTCCCGGACCGCTATACCTTGAAGATGGCGTGAGTACGGTCTTCAGAAACGCCGGCAAAAATTCATCAACTTGAACATGAAGGTACTTAGCTCCTCCGAAATGTCGGTAACTTCCTACCAGTCAACACGGAGCAACATCCCATAAGCCAGTCAGCTAGTGAAGTAATTCCCCGCTTTGTATTGAGCCCAGTATGTTCATTGCCGTGCCCACAACAGCCCTCCTCGTGTCATTCTCTGCAGTTCAAATTATTACTGTGAATTCCAACTATCTGATCTAAATTAATTTTTTTAGAAAAATTTTTTACGTACGAAGTTGAAGAGCGACCTGGCAGGGGCACAGAGAGGGCCACCATAAAACCACGTAAAGTAACATGTCGGTTTGAGCCCGACATTGGTCCTGGTACAGCGGTAAGCGCTGTCGAGTGTACCTCGACATTGGACCGATAAGGGTACAAATGGTCTGTACCGTAAATGATTCTCGACCAGAACCTTGTATGTTTTTTTCTGCTTTCCGTGCGTGCTATGTGCCCCGCTCACATCATTCCCCTGGATCTGATCTTGCTCACTCTTTGTTGTGAAGTATACATTTCGAAGCCCCGCGTTTCGTAACAGTGTCACCACGTCCTTCCTTCGGGCCCATACTTTTTCTTCTGGGTATCGTTTCTTCGTCTCTGCTGCTGTCGCTTCTTTCATGCCTCGTCATAATCATCGTCGTCGCCGTCGTCATGAATCGCACGTCAATCGTCAAAACGTCAAGCCAATGAGCACGTCCCCAAGTTCAGAACAGCTGTTTGTCAACGTCATTGCGCTGAAAGTTCTACAGATCGTCAACAGATGGCAGTGGGTATACGGCACTCACTATTACGTCATGAAGACAGAGGGAGAGGTATGGAGGAACAGAGATGGGGAAGTATAATAGTTGGTGGCTGCAAGAAGCCGGAAACCCGTGAGAGAAAACGAGTTGAGTGTACTTTCCGATGACGTGGCAGATATTCCCGTTTTTCATGCATCCTGCTGCAGAGAAACAGGTTTGTTACAATATCGGCGCGTGCCGTTACCTACGTGCACTTTGAGTCGTTTCACGTAATTATGCAGGCTTTTCTTTTTTATTGCTGATTATTTCGTGCGCTTGAATGGTCGCTGTAAGCAACACACCAGACGTATGCCGTGTGTGGCGGTATAACTCCACACATTCCACCGCCATGAAAACCTCAAGGCGAGACACTTGGGGGTTGTTACAGGATGCAGATGAAGTTTTCGGTGCTGGATAGGTCTGCGAAGTGCGATATATATATACAGCGGCAAGAGATGTACAGAATGAAACTGAACAAACAACAACAACAACACAAAACAAAGCGGTAGAAGCCTAAGCCCGCTACCGATGCTTCGAGAATGGATTCTTGGAATAATATTTCACAAATGAGGCAGGATGGTGATAACGGGAGGGGGGCTTATCGGCGTGAATTTCGCGTGAGCTAAGCAGATTTCGTGTAATCACAAATGTGCGTGACGTCGAAGCTCGCACCAAATTGGGCTGAATGACAGACGAACCCTGACATTTGATAAAGGTCACGAATCACAATTGATCATAAAATCGGGTAATGGTACAGGGTGTTCAATTTAGAAACGCATCCCGCTTGGATCAGAAACGCTAAAGAGCAACACAACTGCACTTCTATAAAACAATGGCTGGTCCACAAGTACTGTATAATCTTTAAAAAAAAAACTGGGGTTATAATAGAAGCGCTAGACTGAATTCAGTCGTCCACGACGTTTGTTCTCACTCTTGTCCATTTTCATCTCCTGTCGTCTCACTAAACTGAAGCTGTATCTTGATGCTGATTGGAATGGGCGTGTTATTTATAGGCTTCTCAACTCAAATATAGAAATATATATTACTTACTTCTTACTTATTTACTTACTTACTTACCTACTCACTTACCTACTTACTTACTTACTTACTTACTTACCTACATACCTACTTACTTACCTACCTACTTACTTACTTGCTTACTGCATGGAGTAGAGTCCTTCCTGAGAAGCTAACCGGTTTTGCAGCCAGTCAAGATATTCCCCACATTTTATGGAACCCGAAGGTTCACTACCGCATTCGCAAGTGCCCGCCACATGTCCCTATCCTGAGTCAGCGCGATCCAGTCCATACCCCCATATCCCATTTCCTGAATATCCATCTTAATATCACCCTCCCATCTAAGCCTGGGTTTTCCAAGTGGTCTCTTTCCCTCAGGTTTTCCAACCAAAACCCTGTATACGTCTCTCCTCTCCCCCATACGCGCTACATGCCTCGCTCATCTCATTCTTCTCAATTTTATTACCCGAACAATAATGGGTGAGGAGTACAGATCATTGAGCTCCTCTATATGTAGTTTTCTCCATTCCCCTGTTACCTCTTCCCTCTTAGGCCCAACTTTACTCGCCATATAGAAATATATAGACATATGTTTTCTGTTTTATTTATATCAGCTGGTGTGTGGGGCTGAAGCTGTGCTTTGTGTCAGGCTTGTCTCTGGAGCTCGAAGGATTTGCATGCCAGGAGCTCAGTTTAGTATAAACGATAGCGCGGTGTGCCTGTCCTCGTAATGAAACACGACCGAAGGGCCACTCTCCCAGTGTTCGGAGTGTGCGCTTTGTGTGGCGACACATTAGCATTTAATGAAAACGGATGTGGTTTCACCTGTTTTTAAAGTACGCGCAACTGCCAGCCTTTATGCTTGTGTAAATGTTTAATGTCGTGTCTTATTTCCAGAAAGAAATTTAAAAAAAAAGAGGCGGTAGTGCGTTGGGCCCATGTTGCAGCACAGTTGCATCTCCGTGATGAGGGTACTTACAGTTTGGCTAACTAGCTTCGTTTTTGAATATTGTACGTACCGTGCATGGTGCGAAAATTCAGTTTATCAAACCGACCTTAGCGTGCATTGAAATGTGAAAACAATCGGTACACATGTTTCGGCACTTCCTGAGTGTCATCATCAGTAAGTCCTTGTGTCGATTAAAGTTGTGTCCTTCGAACTGATCCGTAATGTGGAGCACAGAGTCACTGAGTAAACACAGTCACTGACTAGCTCAGTCACTCACTAGCACTGTCACCAACACTCACTCACTAGCATAGTCACTCACTAACAGTCACTAACTAGTAGTCACTCACTAGCATAGTCGGTCACTAACACAGTCGATCACTAGCACAGTCACTCACTAATGCAGTCACTCACTAGTAGCCACTCACTAACGCAGTTGCTCACTAGCACAGTCAGTAACTAGTAGCCACTCACTAACACAGTCACTCACTAACGCAGTCGTTCACTAATACATTCACTTACTAACTCAGTAACTCGCTAGCACAGTTACTCACTAACACACTCACTCACTAGCACAGTCACTCACTAATGCAGTCACTCACTAGCACAGTCGCTGACTAACACAGCCACTAACTAGTAGCCACTCACTAGCACAATCAATAACACTAACTAGCAGTCACTCACTAACTCAGTAACTCGCTAGCACAGTCACTCACTAACACAGTCACTCACTAGCATAATTACTAACACTAACTAGCAGTCACTCACTAACGCAGTCGCTCACCAACGCGGTCACTCACTCAGTAACTCGCTAGCACAGTCACTAACACAGTCACTCACTAGCACAATCACTAACACTAACTAGCTGTCACTCACTAACGCAGTCACTCACTAACTCAATAACTTACTAACGCAGTCACTAACTAACGCATGTATTAAAATTTGATTAAAACACAATAAATTGAACGTCACAGAATGTCAAAATGCCAAAACAACAAATTAAGCATTTACTAGCTTTATGGCGAAAAGTTCTTGAGAAGCTGACGGTTGCTGAGGTGGTCGAGAAATCTCCCTTATTTTACGGAAACACAAATTCGTATTTGTGTTCTCAAGAGTCCAACACTTGTCCCGCCCTAAGCCACATGAATTCTGTCCATAACCATCCTGTCTGTTCAACATACTTCTTGCACTTGCCATTGCTTAGGCCGATCGAAGAACCGCCCAAGGTCGAGGTGCGGTTTAAACTTTCGTCATTCCCGTCTCTTACCCTAATGAGTTGTCAGCGTCTATCCCAACCCCCCAACTAGAGGATCACCCCTTATCTGCTGTCCCCTAAAAATATATATAAACAGCTTCAGTTATCGTATGTAACCCTTTTTTTTCATAGCTGAAAACTCAAATTGCTTCTGTTGTCTGAAGGTGAAGGCTGATGTTTCACTTCTTTCACATTTTCTGGTGATATGTTTTTTGAACAAGTGTATTTGTTCGATGTATTTTAAAATTTGCCCCAGTTTACATTTCCTCTCGTTGCTTATCGTGCTGCCGTAATTCATGGTTCTGATAAACTGAGTAATAGTCCGTCTCATCTCGCCTTGCGGTTGCAGCTTGCAAATGAAACCAGTTCTAAGGCGTTAAGTAAGGTGCTGAGAGAAAAAAATGTTTTCAATAGGTAGGTGCTGGTATGCACACGTGTGTTAAGTATTTCTTATTCTTGTTATAAACAATTCTAAATTAAAAGCCGGAGACATTTCGCCCAAGATCACATTCGGTGTAGGACGAATGCAGATGGTACGGTCCCGCTTCTTTATCGTGACCAGTGTCAGCGTAATGCGCAGTGGATTTTTGCGAGATCAGTAACAGAAAGTAGGTAGTAAATGGGTTTTGTGGGCGGGAACCGTGAACGAGAGACGTTACTTACTTGCATTGCACCACCATTCTAGTTTTATTTGTGTTTTCGTCGGGGAGGGGGGAGGGAGGGGGAAGGGTTTCACTGCTGCAGTATTACGAATAGCAAGTTGGTGATGACATAAGGTACACACAGAAAATGGAGAACTTGCTGTAAAGCGCAGTCCAGTGGCCACGACTAAATAAAGCCAGCTTGTGGATATCAACTATATCGGGAACACTCGTACTCAGGAAGCAGTCCGAATCTCCGACAAGACAGTGACTTCACTTTGTGCGGGTTTAAGCACTCAGTAACGAGATAGCAGATAATTTTTCAATTTTTTTTTTTTTTTCCAAATCTTCTGGCCTTTGAAGTCTGTAATTCATGGAAATAAATAGAATTTCTACCTCAACATTATGCACGTTGCTTCTCTGTTACAAAGAACCGCCATTTAATGCGGTTTAGGGAATTATGTTCATCGTAGAACCCTGCAGCACGTATAAATACACCATTTAGGAGCTGATAGAACTAAGTACGCGGTCATGTCTCGAGATCAGAATGCAGGACGAAGTCACAGTATAAAGACCGATAATAGTCCCTTTTGAAAGGTTGGAGGAGTTCAGATATTTGGAAACAACCTTTAACAAATCAAAATTCTATTCAGGAAGAAATTAAGAGCAGATTGAATTCAGGGAATGCTTGCTATCATTCGGTGCAAAATCTTTTGCCTTCCAGTTTGCTATCAAAACTTTCACGATTAAGTTATACAGAACTATAATTGTGCCTGTTGCTTTGTATGGGTGTGAAAATTGGTCGCTCACATTGAGGGAGGAACGTAGGCTGAGGGTGTTTGAGAATAGGGTGCTGAGGAGAATATTTTGGACTAAGAGAGGGACGAGGTAACAGGGGAGTGGAGAAAACTACATAATGAGGAGCTTAATGATCTGTACTCCTCCCCAAATATTGTTCGGGTGATAAAATGGAGCAGAATGAGATGGGCGGGGCATGTAGCGCGTATGGGGGAGAAGAGAGGCGTATACAGGGTTTTGGTGGGGAAACCTGAGGGAAAGAGACCCCTTGGGAGACCCAGACATAGATGGGAGGATAATATTAAGATGGATCTTCAGGAAGTGGGATGTGGGGGTATGGACTGGATCGAGCTGGCTCACAACAGGGACATGTGGCGGGCACTTGCGAATGCGGTAATGAACCTGCGGGTTCCATAAAATTCAAAAAATTTGTAGACTAGCTGAAAACCGGTTAGCTTCTGAGGAATGACTGCTCCATGGAGTAAGTATGGAAGGAAGAATGGGGAGTTGTTTAACATTAAAACAGCTGGTACATATATTAACCACTGTGCTTAATGTTCGGCCTCAAGTGTTCCTCTCACCCAGTCCTTCGCCACATACATCTGTGTAACAAATTACGAATCAAGCTCGGAATAGTTTACTATGCGTCTCTTCCTCGCTTCTTTCCGGTTCACATCACACGGCTACTAGGTTAACCCACTCGTCGATAAATGCGAATAGCACGAAGAACGGTTCCAGGTTATCTGTTTGCTGAGTGTCGCAGTACTGCCTGTGGCGAGTGGGCCAGCAGAAGCTAGGCACCCCGGGGCAAAACAGCGCTCTGCTCAGCGGTGCCGAGTTATGTTTGAACTGACAATGTTATGGAGGATAGATAAATCGGGAATTGCATTGGTGAGGTGAAACTCGCTGCTTTTTCCAAGCGCGTTGTGGTGGTGGCCCTTGGGTATGAAGTGCGCAAGGAATTTCGCCGAATTCACTTCCACCATACGTATGTTTTCTTATGAATGGACGGCAAGCATTTCTGACAGAAGCACTTGTAAATTTTAGCTACGTCCTGTGCTACCAACAACGTCATTAAATAAATCACAAATAAATAAATAAATATATTTTTTTATTTTGTACTTTGACCAAGTATTAAAATAAAGAAATAATTAAAATAAATTTTTATGCCTCGACAGCCCTAGTGGCCCTTGGCTTCCTCGTTGGGTTATGAGATCGCACTCAGACACACACACACACACACACACACTCGGTACGACTCCTCTAGAAGAGCAATCGGCCCGTCGCAGAGACCTACCTTATAACACACAACATTCACAATAGACAGACATCCATGCCCCTGGCGGGAATCGAACCCGCAATCCCACGAAATCAAACGGCCGCAAACCGATGTCTTTGACCGCGCGTCCACCGGGATAAGCAAATAAATTACAGTCGAGTATGCTACAACGAAAGAATGCTACAAAGAAGAGTTATTATCAATAAAATCAGGATGCTGCAACGAAGATTTTTAAAGATTTTTTAATCCTTTTATTATGGAAAGTTCGATTGTATTTTTCACTAGGGAAAGACTGTTTATGCTTTTCATGTGCGTTAGATTGTTTATATTTTTTATTAGGGAAAGTTTGTTCATAGTTATCACTGAGGCAAGACGGTTTATGCTTTTCAGATTTACATATACAGTGTATAAAAGTTAAATAAATTAATTTTGCATTATTTTTACACTTATATTTTGATTTTGTATTATTTTTTCCTGTTTAAATGGTTGTGTTGGATGGTAACTTTGCTCTAGGCTGTGAGCCTGGAACGGATTACCCCTAAATACATATATTTCAATGTATGCTAGAACGAACAGATGTTATAACGAACGAGTTTCTAGAACCAATTACGTTCGTTCTAGGATACCCCACTGTATTTACCGTATTCCCGCCCTCTTCAAAGGCTGCAATTTATAAGATGCACCCCCCACCTAGCGAGGTATTACGTGAGGTTCTGAGAGCTTGCTCTTATAACATTTCACATTCCGGTGTTAAGAGGCAGGGTCATTGTTGGGTGATCTTTGTTTCATTGACAGAAATGCGTCTTATGGAGCGGCAATTTCCGTACGTTAATAAGTAAACGAATGACCGCCTCTGTGGTCTAGTGGTCAGAGTTTCTGGCTACGGATACAGAGGTCCCGGGTTCGATCCCCGGCGCTACCAGATTTTCTGAGTAGTAGTGGGTCTGGAACGGGGTCCACTCAGCCTC
>Ga0131853_10018143_pt1 | contig 12807 bp, 15 predicted proteins | sample TergutLab28metaG_FD_92764 | JGI IMG/M metagenome (GOLD analysis project Ga0131853, IMG submission 92764) | Labiotermes labralis P1 segment gut microbial communities from Petit-Saut dam, French Guiana - Lab288 P1 (version 2) (version 2) | ecosystem: Host-associated > Arthropoda: Insects >...
CGCGCGGCGCCCGCCGGCCTACATCATGGCCGACCAGATACCAGCCGCCACCCCGGGCGGTGATCCGCCACGGCTCAATGGTGCGCTGCGTCAACGTTCCCGAGTTCGCTCCCCGATAGTCGAAGCGAACCTTTCTGCGCTCGGTGATAGCTTCCAGCAGCGTCGGGTAGGCGTCACCAACCTCTGTTACCCGAGGGGCGAGCCAGGCCAGGGCGTCACTGTCGGCGGCGTGACCCGCCTCGGGATCTGCGGCCGCCACCAGCTTGGTCAATGCTCGCGAGGTGTCACCCCGCAAGATCGCGTCCCCCCACAACCGCGCCGCCAACGCAAGCACCCCGAGTTCTGCGGTGGTCAGGTCGATAGGCGGCAGGGCGTAGGCGTCGTTGTCGATCCGGTAGCCAACATCGTCGGGGTGGCCATCGGTATCGAACACCATGATTGGCACGCCCAGGGAACGCAGCGTGTTCTTATCCCGTTCAAACATCCGCTCAAAGGCTTCGGGCGTACTCACCTCGCAGTATCCGGCAATATCGCTGCGAATGCGCCGTTTCGTCATCGGTCTACGGGTGTTTACCAGAGCAATCACCAGGTTCAGCAGCCGCTCAGCGGGCGGTACTGATTCGCGGGGGGCACTGGTCTCAGACATCAGGCATGAGGCTACTAGACTTCAGCAGGTGCGAAATCGATTTGGGCCGCTGCTGGGCGTCATCGCCGTACTCGCGCTCATCGTCGCCGCCGCCGGGCTAGGCGGCCACATTCAGGCCACCGAACACACCGGTGAACCCATCATCTTGCAACCACCCCCGATGCCTGCCCCCATCGAGGATGGCCCCCCAGTGCTAGCAGAACCTGACCCGGAAGAGGATCAGGGCGAGGAGGGCAGCGCCTTCCCCTGGGGGTACATCCTCACGGTGCTGGCCGCCTTGGCTCTGGCCATGCTGGTAGCCGCCTCAATAGTGAGCATGGCTAAGCGCAAGCGTCGGGAGAAGGCATTCAAGATGAAAATCGACGCCGAGTTTGAAGATGCTGACTTCGTTCCCGGCCTGCGCGTGGACTTGCCTGCATTGGCCGACGCGGTCAAGGAGGCGTTGTCTCGGCTGGACGAGTACCGCGTGCCCAGAGATGCTGTGGTGGCCGCCTGGGTGGAGTTAGAGAAGGCGGCGGCACAGCACGGCTGGTTCCGCGACCTGAGCGAAACCACCACCGACTTCACCGCGCGACTGTTTGTCATGTCCGAGGTGCCCCAGTCGCAAACCACCGAGCTGCGCGGCCTCTATCAACAGGCCCGGTTCTCTGCCGCTCCGGTCACGGTTTCGCAGGTAACTCAGGCGCGCTCAGCCCTAGAGGTCATCGCCCGCGAACTGCAACTGGGTCAAATTCCCGCTAAGCAGGTTGACCATGACTAAGACCACCGTGTTCGGCGCCCTAATCGTCATCGGCATCGCCACCGCGGCCATCATCCTCACCCAAGCCTTCTCCATTCTGCACGCAATCTTGATAGGCGTAGCCGTCTTCATCCTCTGGTTCATTACTCGTCCCTATTTTCGCGCGGTCCCGCCGTGGCCCGCCGCGCCTCGAATCGAGCGGCTAGGCGGGCGGCTCGACGTAGCCGAACTGAGCTGGATGGCCTTCACCCGCGACGGGAAGGTGACCACCAAGGTGGTACAGCGGGTGCGGAATGTCGCCTCCCGCCGCCTGGCTGTTCACGGGGTGCTTTGGAATGGGCAGCCCACCTTCAAGAACGCTGAGGCCGACCCGCTTGCCGCCTGGGGCACTGGACCAGAAGACGCTACGGAGCATCGTCAGCGCGCTGCTGAACTGCTCGGGTTCAAGATGGTCAATAGCCTATGTGCCGCCACCGAAATCTCCCCCCGCATCCTCGAATCCTGGATCAACGCCCTCGATAACCTCGCCGTAACCCCAACCACAGGAGCCAGTCATGACCGATAGCACCGCCGCCCCCATGTCCGTTGCCGAGATTGCCCGCCTTGGCCGGGCCGTACTCGACGAGGTTGGCACCGCCGTGGTCGGGATGCGCGACGCCCTGGAAATCGCGCTAGCCACCGTGTTGGCGGGCGGACATGTGCTTTTCGAAGATGTGCCCGGCCTCGGTAAGACGCTGGCCGCCCGTTCGCTGGCCACCGCCCTTGGCCTAGACTTCCGCCGCTTGCAGTGCACACCCGACCTGTTACCTTCCGACATCACCGGATCGGCTGTCTTTGACCCGGCTAAGCGGGAGTTCGAGTTTCGCCCCGGCCCCGTGTTCACCGGCCTGTTCCTGGCCGATGAGATCAACCGTACGGCGCCAAAAACCCAGTCGGCGCTGTTGGAGGCGATGGCCGAACGGCAGGTATCCGTCGATGGCGTGACCCGCAAGCTACCCAGTCCCTTCCATGTGATCGCCACCTCCAACCCGGTGGAATACGAGGGCACCTACCCCTTGCCCGAGGCGCAACTCGACCGCTTCATGGTGCGCCTGGCCGTCGGCTACCCGGATGCCGATCAGGAAGCCGACGTGCTGACCCGCCGCCTGATCCGCCGCCAGGAGGCCGCTCCGGTGAACCAGGTGATCGATCCGGCCACGGTGCTGGCCATGCAGGCGGGCGTCGAGGCCGTGGCAGTTGACGGCGACGTGATCCGCTACTGCGTTGACCTGGCCGCCGCCACCCGCGCCTCGGCTCACCTAGAGGTCGGCGCCTCCCCGCGCGGCTCGCAAAACCTGATGCTGCTGGCGCGGGCCGTGGCCGTACTGGCCGGCCGCGACTACACCTTGCCCGAGGATGTTAAGCGCATCGGGGTACCCGTGCTGGCCCACCGTCTGACGCTGTCCCCGACCGCCTGGGCCTCCGGCGTTAACCCAGAGGCGCTTGTTAAGACGCTGCTCGACACCGTGGCTGGTCCGGCGACGGTAGGCGCCCCGTGATTGTTGCCTGGCGCCCCTCGCGCAACACCGCGCTAATCACGGCGGCGGGTGTCATCGCGCTGCTGGTTGGTGTGCTGTTTGGCCGGGCCGACCTCGCCCTTTTTGGGGTGCCGCTGGTGCTAGTGGCGACGCTTGCCGAACGGAGTCGCCCCGAGGGGAACACCGAGTTCTCCTTCAGCGGGTTGGAAAACAATGCGACGGGGGTGGTATCTGAAACCCTGACTGTTGCCCCCGCTCCTGGTACCGAGGCCGTGCAGGTTCGCGTACACGGCCCCGGCCACCGCCCTGCCATCGTCGTCGTCTCGGGGGAGGCTCCCCAAGAGATTGCGGCCCGATTCGATTCGCTGCGCACCGGCCCCAGCCCATCGTTTACCGTGGTCGCCCGTGGCTATTCCACGCTGGCCGGATACGTCGAAGACCCCTTATTGCTGACCGCCCCCAACCGCCTAGTGTTGCCCGCCGCCGCCCCGCTCTTGCGGGTACCCACATCGAGGCGACTGCGCGGCCTGACCGGCCCGCGCCGCTCCCCGCGCCTCGGAGATGGTGCCGAACTGCGCGATATTCATCAGATGATGCCCGGTGACCGCGCCCGCCGAGTTGACTGGCGCGCCACCGCCCGCATGTCTCCCGAACTAGATCAGTTGTTTGTGCGGCGCACCTACGCCTCTGCCGAGGCCGGGGCCGTGCTGGTGGTAGATTCCCGCGACGATGTCGGCCCCGACCTGACAACCTGGCGCGGCTCAGAGCCGCTGCGTGTCGATCAGGCAACCTCGCTCGATATTGCCCGCCATGCGGCTGCCGCCATAGCCGCCGCTCTCACCGAGGCGGGCGACCGGGTGGGGCTAGAAGACCTGGCCCGGCGTCGGCGCCCGCTGGCCCCGGCAATGGGGCGGCGGCATCTGCGCCGCATCCTGCAAGCGTTAGCCCTGGCCGCTCCCATCGGGGAACCTTCCGCCAACATCCGGCCACCCCAGCTAGCCAGCGACGTGATCGTCTACCTGTTTACCACCCTGCTCGATGATGCCCCGCTGGAGCTGGTTCGCAGTTGGTGCACGCTGGGAATGCCCGTCGTTGTCATCGATACTTTGCCGGGCATCTACCCGGTCGAGAATCTGCATCTGCGGCTGGCCTGGCGCATCACCACGATGGAGCGGGCCGACCGCCTGGCCGAACTTGCCGCGCTTGGCGTGCCCGCGATCCGCTGGGCCGCGCTCGACGGTGAACAAGCCGCCGAGCGGCTGGAAACACTGGTGCGTGTCGAACAGAGTCACCGCCACCCCTCGGGAGGCCCCCGATGAACCTGGCCGAACGACGGGCACGGCGCGCCCGCAAGCGCCTGCCAAGCCTGCGCCTGCATATTGACCGCTCAATACCCGGCTGGATGATTCGGCTGGGCGCGGCCCTGCTACCCACCGGGATCATGCTGATCGCCCTGTGGCGCACCGGCCTGCAATACGGCGAAGCGCAAACCGCCATCGACGGTGTGTTCGGGCCGCAGATGGTTCCCTCGCGCTCGGCAACCGCCATCTACGTGGTGTTGTCCCTGGCCTTGGTGCTAATCATGTTCACTCTCCGGTGGCCGACGATCTGGCCGCCGCTCATCGCCATCATCACCACTGTGATTCTTACCGCCTTTACCCCTGCCAACGCCGGCTGGGGGACGCTAGCTCTGGCGGCGGGCGCCTACCTGGGGCTGCGCCTGACAGTCTGGGCCACCGTGGTGCCGTGGCACTCCCGCGTGGAGGTGGCCGCCCTGGCAGCGGCGGCCAAGGTGGATGCCGGAGTCCTCGGGATCACCCTGGCCATCGGCGTCATCGGCTTGGCTCTACGGGGTGACTTCGACCTTGGGCTGGCCGCTGGCATCATTGGCGTCCTAGCCTTGGCCTGGTGGCTGCGGGCGCCGAAATTCGACCACGCCTCCGAGCAGCTACATCGGCGACGGGTGGAGGAAAAGCGGCAGGCGCGGGCCAACATCCAAAGCTTCACGCGGAAGCCTTAGACTGGCCGCACGACTACGGTTCATCCGCGCTAATTTGGCCTAGAACCGGTCTGGGTCTCCGGCGCCCACCCGAATTACCTCTGGATACTCCGCCGCGAAGCTGATTACCGTAGTTGGGCGGGCCGGAACCTCGCCGCCGTCCACCACGGCATCCAGCAGGTGATCGAAGCGCTCCTTGACGCTCCACCCATCGGTCAACGCCTCCTGCTCCCCCGGCGGGATCAGCGTCGAGGAAAGCAGCGGCTCCCCCAGTTGCGCGAGAATCGCCTGCGCCACCGGGTTATCCGTGATCCGCACTCCCACCGTTTTTTTGCGGGGGTGAGCCAAGCGGCGCGGTACCTCCGCGGTGGCCTTCAAGATGAAGGTATACGGGCCGGGTGTGGCCGCTTTGATCGCCCGAAAGGCGCTGTTATCAAGGTGCACCAGCGGTCCGAGCTGCGCGAAGTCGGCGCAAACGAGCGTGAAGTGATGCCGCTCCCCCAGTCGCCTAAGCGCTCGAATACGAGCCGGGCCATCCGGGTAGCCGATGCGAGTACCCAGGGCATACCCAGAATCGGTCGGGTAACCGATCAATGCATCGTCGCGCAACATCTGGGCGATCTGCGTGACAGCACGCGGCTGCGGGTTGTCTGGGTGCACGTCGAAGAAACGAGTCATCCCCACACCGTATCGCTGTCCCCAAATGATCCGCTAATTGGCATCTTTGTCTCGGTTCTCCGGCTTCCCTCGCCTTACCTGCGGGTAAGCACGGAGGAAGCGCGACCACCCTTGTGAACGGGTGGTTTACTTGTCGCCAGAGCCCTTGAAGCGAAGGGAAAGGTTCCGTGACTCAGACCGGCACGCTCCGCCGTCACCGTGGGGTGCCACCGCACCACCCGCCAACGCCGGATGCCGTGGAAGCGCCTCCGACCACTACCTCCACCGTTGATCGCGGCCTGGCCCGCTCTCGCTCTGCCCGTTTTGGCGAGGTGCAAATCACCTACCTTGAACACGGCCCGGTTAATCTCGACGACCCTGAGCGCGCCTGGGGTACGGACCCCGAAACTCTTCGACTGCTGATTGTCGTTGACGGGGATGTGGCCCTGCGGCACGCGGAGGCGGTCGCCACCCTCGGCCCCCGCGATAGCGCGCTGGTTCTGGGCACCGCCGTAGTTACCTACTCCTCAGAGGTTCCGGCTCGGGTCCTCATCTGCGACATGCCCACCGATCATGGCGGTTTGGCCGCGCTACCCCGCCAAGCCCCCTTCGTGATTGGCCGGGCCGACACCGCCGTGCCGTGTGCCCTCGGTGCCTTCCTGCTTGATCTGCTCCGACAAGACGCCGACCGGCTAGCCCCCCTGGCCCGCGCCCAGGTGGCCGACGTTCTCCGCAACCTGGCCGCCAGCACCATCATGGCGCTCGCGGTGGCTGGCTGCACCGGCTGGGAGATGCGAAAGCAGCGGCAGGCGGCGCTGAGACACATCGCCAATAAGTACACGGACCCCGAACTGTCCTCTGCCTCGGTGGCCGCGTATCTGGGACTGTCTCGTCGCTCGCTACAGCGGCTATTTGAGGGTGAGGATCGCACCGTCGCTCAGCGCATCCAGGAGGTGCGGACGCAGCATGCCATCAACCGGTTGCGCGACCCGCGCCTGGCTGCCGCATCGCTGGCCGAGATTGCCACCCTGTCCGGGTTTGGCTCCACCATCGCAATGCGGCGGGCCATCCAAGAAATAACCGACTCCACCCCCTCCGAGCTGCGGCGCGAAGCGGCCGAGGCTGGCTTCTTGACGGAGTGGACCGCCGAGACGGCGACGCTCGGTTTGGAGTAACCCGCTACGATCCTTCCCTGTGAAGCGTGACCGGGAGACGAATCGGGCGATGCCCTGGCTCGTGTTTGCCGCTGGCGCCTTTGTATACGTCGTGGCGGTGGCTCATCGCGCCTCCTTCGGGGTGGCTGGGTTAGCCGCGGTCGAGCGGTTTGGCGTACAGGCGGCGATGCTTTCGCTTTTCGTGGTGGTGCAGTTGGCGACCTACTCCCTGCTGCAAATCCCGATGGGTGTCGCCTTGGACCGGTGGGGAGCTGGCCTACTGTTGACCTTTGGGGCAACCGTGATGGCTGTGTCCCAGCTGGGCATGGCATTTACCTCCAGCGTTGGTGGGGCGCTCGCGTTGCGACTGCTCCTCGGGCTAGGGGATGCGGCCGTTTTCATCTCGGCGGTGCGCCTGGTGTGGGGCTGGTTTGAGCGGAGACTCGTGCCGGTACTTACGCAGGTAACCGGACTGGTTGGTCGGCTAGGGCAGATCATCACCGCTATCCCGTTTGCGTTTGGGTTGACTCATTACGGTTGGCAAGTGGCTTTCATTGGCCTGGCCGCGTTGGGGCTGCTCAGCGCCGCTATCGCCATCGTCTGGGTTAGGCCCGGTCCCTATGATTCCCCTGGGCTACGCCTATCGGGTAGGCCGGGTGGGCTGGGCGCCACCCTCACCTCGCCCGGCACGTGGCTCGGTTTTTTCGCCCACCTGCTTGGCGGGGTCAGCTCCAACGTGTTCATCCTTTTGTGGGGGGTGCCGTTTTTGGTTCAAGGTCACGGGCTGACTCATGGGCAGGCCGGAGTGCTGTTGACCATCAACGTGCTGGTGACGATTGTTGCCGCACCGGTGATTGGCGTGCTGACCTCCCGTCATCCGTTACGCCGCACCTGGCTGGTGCTGGGAATCTCCGGGTTGACCCTTACCGGTTGGGTGCTTGTGCTGCTGCCGAGGGAACCGCTGCCCTTTAGCACGCTGGCGGTTTTCGTGGGACTCATCTCCATCGGCGGCCCGGCCTCGCTAATCGGCCTGGACCTGGCTGCGGGGTTCAACCCACCCGCCTGGCGTGGCACCGCCCAGGGCGTGGCCAATATGGGCGGGTTCATCTCGGCGGTTGTGGTGATGCTCGGCGTTGGCTTGATGCTTGATGCCCGGGCATCGCTCGGGAATCCGACGCTGGCCGACTATCGCCTTGCGCTGTCGTTAGTGCTGGTACCCATCGCCATCGGAATTGCCGGCATTCTCATCACTCGTGGTCCGGCTAGACGGCGGGCGGGCATCGTGGTGCCAACAATGGCAGAACTTGTGGCGCGTCATCGCGCCCGCGAACAGGCTCAGGTCAAGTAAGGTTAAACATCGTGGAATCCACCTTCTGGTCCCTGGCCGTCGTTTTCACTGCTGTGATGCTCGCCCCCCCGCTATCCCAGCTCTCCAAGCGGCTGTTGCCCGTGCCCATGCCGGTGTGCGAGATGGTGCTTGGCATCATCATCGGCCCGGAGGTGTTAAACCTGGTGCGTCCCGATCTGAACGAAGCGGGCGACAACCTAATTCACCTGATGGGCCGCATGGGCTTGGCCGCGATCATTTTCATCGCGGGCTACGAGTTCGACTATCCGAACATGAAGCGCAAGCAGGTGGCGTGGGCTTCCGGGGGCTGGCTGATCTCGTTGACCCTGGCCGTGGCCGCAGGCATCGGCGTGGCCTTTGCCGCGAACGCGGGCGGGCTAGACCTACAGGGCGACGGCGGTCAGACGTTGATTGTCTCCGGCGCCTTCATCGGCATCGCTCTTACCTCCACCGCGCTATCGACGGCCATGCCCGCGCTGCGGGACGCCAATGAACTCGGGACGCCGTTTGGCCGGGCCATCGTCGCGGCGGGCACGGTGGGCCAGTTGGCGCCGCTGCTAGCTATCTCGATATTGTTTGGCGGTCAGGCTTGGTATTGGGCGGCCCTCGCCCTGCTCGGCCTTGGCGTGCTGATGACCTTGGCCCTGTGGGTGGCCCAGCGAGGTCTGCCCCGTTGTATGCGGAGCTTGATTAAGGCCACCATGCACTCCTCGGGCAATTTTGCGGTGCGTTTGGTGGTGTTTGTCACGGCCGTGCTGGTGGCTTTGAGCGCCGAGGTGTTTGGGGTACACATGTTGGTGGGTGCGTTCGCGGCGGGCGCGCTGATGCGGCAGTTGCTTAATGGCATTGACGTCGAGGATCGGGAGCTGACGGAGCGAAAGTTCCAGGGTGTGGCCTTTGGATTGCTTACCCCGCTGTTCTTCATCTCTACCGGCATGAGTTTTGAACTGCGGGAACTGTTCGCCCAGCCGATGGCGCTGGCGCTTATCCCGGTGTTCATTTTGATTATGATCTTCGCTCGCGGCCTGCCTGGTTCGCTGGTGCTGCCCGCCCACGCTTCGCTCCGGGACCGTTTCTCGGCGATGCTGTGGACATCGGTGGGCCTGGCCGTAATTGTCGTGGTCGCAGATGTGGCCGTCGATCAGGGCGCGCTTAGCCCGGTTATGAACTCCGCGATGGTGGGTGCGGGCATGATCTCCATGCTCACCTTCCCCACCTTCGCCCTAGCCATCCGCCGCAAAACAGCTGATCCACTCCCCGGGAGTTGAGCCTGCCGAGGCCGGGGTCAGATCTGCACTTTGTGCTGGTTCTGCGAACAGACCCGGACCTCGGTTTAGTGAGTATCTTTGATGAGCAGGACGGCACAATCTGATGGGCACCTGTCGATTTCCATGCCGGTCACCGGGGTCGAGTACGGCCACCGACAGGTTGAACCGTTCCTTCTGGGACTACTCCCTGATACCGATGACGCCAAGATGTCTATCGCCAAACAGGTTGGGGGCATTGGCGCGACCCAGTATCGCTGTTGTCAAGAGTGGGACTAGATTGCGCTGGGGCGGTGCAGCTCGCCACCCCGGAAAGCGTTGCGACCGTACTTGCTCGCACGGGAGTGTTATCTCCGATTACGCGCGATCAAATCGCAGCTCGACTCGCCGAGCTGCGCACCAACCCCCTTGTGTCGCGTTATGACCGCAGAACACACGGCAGGCAACTTGAGCGTGTGCATCAAGAAGATCTTTGCCAAGCCCTCGGCGTGCACCCTAACCGCAAATATGAGCAAGCAAAACCCGGCGGTCGCCGTTGCGACAGCCGGGTTGAGTAGTGGTTGGGAGGGGTTTAGCCGTGCTTCTGAATTAGACCCAAGAGGACGACGACCACGGCCCAGATGGTGCCAGAGGCGATGGTGATGCGGTTCAGGTTGCGCTCGGCCACGCCGGAGGAGCCAGCGCCCGAAGAGATGCCGCCGCCGAACATGTCGGAGAGGCCGCCACCCTTGCCCTTGTGCATGAGGATGAGCAGGATGAGGATGCCGCTGGTGATTACCAGCAGCACCTGAAGGGCAATACGAAGCGCGTCCATAGCGGAACATCCTACGACACTTCGCCGGGTTCTCGCGAATGCCCGCACCGGGGGAAGCACATTCGCGGGGTGAGAAAACCTAGTGCTTTCCAGGAATGGGGTGGTGCCGCCTCAGTCATCACGCTCTGAACCAACAACCATGGTCTCCCAGACTGTGCCATCTGGGGCGTCAATCATGACCGTTGCCCCCGTAGGTGGGATCACGGCCTGCTGCATCCCCGAGCTAACGATCATCGTGAACTCGGGTGTGCCCTCCAATACCAACATTGCGGACTGGCCAGGGGAAACCACCGAGCCAACTACTACGTTATCGGCCAGCACCACTCGCACAGGCAACGATTCGACGAACACCAAATCACCGGCCAGCACAACCCCCGTGTGCTCCATACCAAGCGAGCGTTGCCAGTTCCGCACCGCAGCAGCAATCGAAGCACCAAACACCCCACTGGCTTCGCCCGTGAAGAACCCAGCCCTGGACAAGAACCTCTGCAACTGAAGCGCATCATTGCCATGAGTGCCCTGAACCAAATCCCGGAAAACCGAAGTGGCGCCTTCAGTCACGACCACAGGATGCAAGCCAACGGCAAACAGCACATCACCAGCTGCAACCTCAGTCGCACCCGCCAACGCAATAGATGTCACCATGCCCGACATCGAGCCAGCGGCAAGCGGGCGAGTCATCCACCGCACCACCACCGGCAATGACACCGTAGAACCAACAGTCGCTTCCGATACGGTATGCGTAGCTACCGGCAACTCCGTCTCAGCCACCGGCGGCGGAAGACTAGTCACCGGATGTCAACAATCAGATCACAACGGTAACGAAACTATTTCAGGGCATAAAAGGCTGCGGGCAGATATGGGAGAGTTCAAGATATTCATCCCAGGTCACGCTTATAAAGCCAGGGTCCATGTACGGCCACCATGAGACAGGGCCGCTAGTCGCTTGCGCGTGTTGGAAATCCTCAACCCAGGAGGAAATGCTTGGCGGGTCTTGAACCATTGCGACGCCATGTGCTATTAAGCATTCGTGGACGTCAATCAGGTGCCAATAAAATCGTTCAAGCTCAGTCCGGGAATATTGCCGGTTCAACTCGAACCCAAGACTCTCCTGACAAAGTTCTGCATCTGCAAAGAGGCTATCGACTACATGGTCGGCAAAGTCAGACAGATCAAAACTTAGCCCAGTTCCACCTTCGATGGGTTCTATATCCCATCCCTTAGCTAGCAGGCATGAATGAGTTGCAGCGTCCGCTTCTTCCCGAGCAGCTACATGCTTGGCCATCCACGCTGGCTCCACCCAGGATGCGCCAGAACTCAAATCAGCGTTTCCTGAACCAGGGGAACATCCACCGATCAGCACAACAGCCAACACCGCCAGAAGCACTACCACACGCCGCCATATCTTACGGCCTTCGACAGAAACAGGAAGCGATATCATGGACAAAGAGTACCAGCCGCAATAGTGTCATTGTCACAGCCGGTGAAGCCGCAGAGGCCATAACCGTTTCGGTGTTGGTTGAGAGCCTGGGAACACCTGTAGTAACCTCCTTGCTGCATGTTACGAGCAGATACCCATTTCATCGACACTGGCCTATGACATGAAAGGCTGTGGGCAATTGTTGGTGGCTTCAAGAAATTCATCCCAAGATAGCTCATACATGCCAGGGTCCCCATATGGATGCCATATTGAAGCATTGCCGCCTGCTGTCTGTGCATGCTGAAAAGCCTGGAAAGTTTCGACCCAAGAGGAGCGGCTTGGTGGACTTTTGCTCATTTCGACACCGTGAGCCACCAGGCACTCGTAGATATCTACGAAGTACCCATACATGCGCTCAAGCTCAGGCCGTGAAAGATAATATCGAATTTCGATCCCAAGGCTCTCCTGGCAAAGCTCGACATCCGCAATAAGGTTATCGGCTACATGGTCTGCGAAGCTGGACAGATCAAAACTCAGCCCACTCATTCCGTCTTCGATGGGTTCTATGTCCCATCCCTTAGCTAGCAGGCATGAATGAGTTGCAGCGTCCGCTTCTTCCCCAGCAGCCACATGCTCGGCCATCCACGCCGGCCTCACCCACTGGCCTTCGGAATCCAAGTCCGTGCTACCAGGAGAACATCCAGTAGCCAGCACAAGGGTCAACGCCGCCAGAAATATCACCACGCGCCGCCGCAGCTCGCAGCTATTAACGGGAAGAGGAGTCAGTGTCACTGGCAAGAGAGACTGCCTACAATCGCGCCACCACCAAAGGTGATCGAAGAAGCGGTAACCGCGCCCCTTGTAGTGTTGCTTGTGTGCCGGACGAAGGCTGTGCTTGAGGATGGGATAAATAGACTGACGTAGTTACCCGCAGCATTTGTCGCTCTGTGCGTGCGGCTGCCAACCGTCGCACTGGTGATGCGGACGGTTGTCATGGTCGCGCATGATCGCGCGCCGAGTTGAAGCACTTGGGAACTTGCGGAGGCGGGTGCTGCGGTGGCGATGCCACCGGCGAAGAGGGCGACCACGAGGCCAAGGGTGAATGACTTGCGCTTGATGTTCTTCACTGAGAACTCCTTTGTCGGGATCGAGGTGCATGCCAGGTGACGCGCGCCCCCCCCATAAAACTTTCAGAGAGAGAGAAAGAGAGAGAGAGAGAGCATTTGTCGCACATCGGACGAAGATCCG
>Ga0131853_10018145_pt1 | contig 12806 bp, 14 predicted proteins | sample TergutLab28metaG_FD_92764 | JGI IMG/M metagenome (GOLD analysis project Ga0131853, IMG submission 92764) | Labiotermes labralis P1 segment gut microbial communities from Petit-Saut dam, French Guiana - Lab288 P1 (version 2) (version 2) | ecosystem: Host-associated > Arthropoda: Insects >...
CGAGGCACAAAGAATTTTTAATTACAGGCTTTCAAGAAGCAGAAATACAGTAGAAAACGCTTTTGGCATCCTTGCTAATACTTGGAGGATATATCAGCGCCCATTTGAATGCCGTGTCCAACTCTGTGATAAATTAATCTTAGCTACTGTTGTCCTGCACAATTACATACTCGAATCACCAACCGAGACCAATCGTGCACTTGGAGAAGAACAAACCAACCCGCTAGTACGAATGAACGTCGCTGCTGTAACCAATTCAACAAGAGAAGCTCTAGATGTCCGAAATTCATTCATGGAATATTTTATGTCCGATGAAGGCCGCGTTGAGTGGCAAAAGAGAGTAGTGAATCGTGTGAATTAGTACAAATACTTGTGTATACTTAATTTTTTGATAAATATCTACCTATTAAATTTAGAGCTTGCATTTTACAATAGAAATTAAAATTAGAAATGTATTTACCTGTTTGTTCCAATTCTCCAGAAATCCTCTCCCAGGCTATATCCCGGATGTTTTGATTGCGGTATTCTTCCTTGGATTTATTCCAGAGGCCTGGATATAACCTCACCTCTTCAATTAATTGCTCTGGGGACATTACTCAGAATATACACAACACACAATTAAACTCAATTAAACGTATTTCTGAACTGACGCAACAGACAACAAATTACATATTGCCGGCTGCACGTGACTGCATGGGGTCTAATGCGCATGCCTGTCCCCCGTGACGTTTCAAAATATAGCCACGAATCAAACAACACGGCGACGTAGCTACATCGCCAACGTAGCGTATGCAGTTTTGTGTGGCCCCTTACGTTGTCCGTTAAGGCAGCTATTTTTCCCGTGCATAACAAACATAGTGTACATCGCGTACGCTGTGCTCTGTGTGGCCGCAGCCTGAGAGACTGCAGTAGGAGTTAGTGAAGGACAGCACCTATCAGTGACAACTGTCTGTGTATGTTGTAAGGTTTACTGCAACATGTTTCGAATCGTATACCAAGAGTCGTTGTCAGGCTGACAAGATACCAAAGAAAAATGTTCTATGAAAATCCGCTTGTATTATTTTACATTACCCTGTATGATGTTGAGGGCTGAACTTGCAGTATCGTAAATATATGTGATAAGCCAAAACAGTCCAACATATAAAGCATAGTTGTAACTGAAAGCTGCTATCCTTACATCTGCGTATCTTCATCACAATGGGATGCATCAATTAAAAATACGATTAATAATCAGTTTCATGACTATATGCCAGAATGCTCAGTATAAACACTGAACATCAAGAGAAATATGCTAACAGGTACGTGACGATATAGTCTAGTGTTAAATACGGAGGTTTCTGAAGTCTTAAATATCTTAAACCTCACACATATTTATATACAGCTTAAATCGTTACAAATAAATAGCCTGGCTTAGATATACATGATGTTACAACTTGCCAAGTGTATACATACATCGACACACCGAAGGCACCTGTACATGTAAATCATAAGTCTTCTCTCGTGCATGTAATAACTGTACCTACAGTGAAATTACGGTAATATCTCAACATACATTTAATGTATAGTAATACCTGCACATACGGTGAACTTATGTGCCTCTTTAACATCTGAAGTTGAAGGTCATAATTTTAATTATTTTGTACACGTGTCACTTAGTTTCGACCATAATGCCATGTTATGTTAACGAAAGCCATTTCACGTGATATAAATGTATGAGGCATTTGATTTTGAGTGTCGTTGTTACTTGCCTAGCTACGTATGCCATTAATCTTGTACCTGCCCACTGTTTACAAGTATTAACCTCTCGTCCTTCATTGAACATCCGAACCCATTTCATAACCATGCCATCACTCATCGCATTGTCACCATACATTTGACAGATCTGGTGATGAATCTCACTTGGTAGCACATTCCTAGCGTTCAAAAAACGAATTACAGACCGTATTTCACAGTCGGCGGCCCCTTTAATTGTCTTAAGCATGTTTAACGCACAGGAACAAACATAAACATAAAACGAATTTCACGAAATGGTGTCTTTGGCTTCTCAATTGATAGAGGAAGTCACTGCACATGCGCAAAGTGACAGTCTCGAGGATGCGCGAGAGATATGCGCAGACGGTACTCACTTTCCGAATAATCCACGTAAAACAGAGAGATTTCGTCTTTAAAGGGTTAAAGATTATTGAACCTAAATAGCGATGAAATATGTGACAGAAATATAGTACTTCCTCTAAGGCGCACATAGCATATTGGTGTATTTATAAATATTTACAGAGTAGCAGAAACAATAATTTTTTTATTGTGTCAAATCATTTCCATGGTCGGGATGATTCCGTTGTGCTGTAATACTTATTAAAATCCGCAGAATTTCGCGGGTCGAGTTAAATTTGTTGGGCCGATAATTGGTATAACAGATCTGCATCCATAAAATGGGACCACAGTAATTTTAAGAATATTTTATCTTGAATATGAAAACTGTGACGTTTGCCGAAACATCTGTATAGGCCTATCTTCACTCCACTACGCTCCCTAATCCCGAAAGCCAATCCGGCAGTTCCTATTTCATTGTTATTTAAACCATCCAAATACAACATTTCACTCTCGTTACTTATTTCGGCCCGATACATTTTGATCCTAGGCTTGTTCTTTGTCATATAAATCATCTGCACAGCAAATTGCAGAAGATATAGTGGAAGAAAAGACGGATAATCGACGCAGTATGTAAGCAGAGACAACATTAAGGATAATGGTAATTTTTATATGGGTATGTGTTATAACACACGTAATTATCTACACAAACACTATACTTACTGCATTATAAAAACACTGATCCTTCTTACATTCTAATGTAAACCACTAGTATTAAGTTAAGCACGTAATGAATGTCCGAGAAGTTTATTTTAGGATTAAAAACACATCGGGCATGAATTCTTAAAACATTATGTTTGTCGGAGACACTTGAATTCTTATATGTGATGCCTTCAGTTGGTTTCATCTATCTGCCCTTTTTTAACTGGCTGTGTACTTTTTTTTTGAAGTGTTGATTGACATGGTGTTTAATAATATTACCATAAAAATAATGCGAAAAAGTCGGCCTAGTTTAATACAAGGTAATTTATTATTTTAAAACGACCTTTTGTGAAATATTTTGTATAATTTTATAATGGCTATTCATTGCTGCTCATTTATCTCTTCTCATTGCAGATATAACGTGTACAGTGTTAATAACTATATGCCTTTAACACTTACAAGTATCAAGAGGGTGAACAAGATGAGGATTGAGTATAACCAGAAACCGGTATTAAACAATGCAGGAAGTCCAAAGGAACAAAATAAATTTTTAAAAGGCATAAAAGATTATTTTTAATTCTATGAAGGTTATGTAATTATAATTAGTACATAAGGTAAAGTAACAAACACATATTAAATGCAAAGTTAATAAAGTAATAATAAAGCATATAAACAAACAGTTGTAAGGTGTCGGACAAGAAGAATGAGATGGGTTGGGCATGTGGCGCGTATGGGTGAGGAGAGGGGGATGTATAGGGTCTTCCTGGGAAAACCGGAGAGAAGAAGACCAATGGGGAGACTTAGGCGTAGATGGGTGGATAATATTAGGATAGATCTCCAGGAGGTGGGATGTGGGTTTATAGACTGGATTGGGCTGGCCCAGGATAGTGACAGGTGGCGGACGCTTGTGAGTGCGGTAATGAACTTTCGGGTTCCGTGAAATGCGGGGAATTTCTTGACTAGCTGCAAACCAGTTAGCTTCTCAAGAAGGACCTGCACCATGGAGTAAGTAAGTAAGTAAGTGTGTAAGATCTCACTACCACATGGGAATTGAAATGACATGGTACAGGGTTCTTCCGAGATACGCTTTTATGGTTGGTTAACCTCATAATGCATGTGGTATAAAAGCAGAAACATGTAGTAACATATTGTAAAGAAGACGAAAGTTGTGTTCACTGAGTCACTAAGGTTATCTTGGTTTTATACTACAATGGACCGTTAGAGTTACTATTACGGAAATTGAACTAACATTGAACACGGTGACAAATTGTAGAAGTTAAAGAAAATGTGTTAGGGTACATGTATGTGTGTTATGGCGGTATGATACTGCGGGTGGGTCCTGACGGCTGAGTCATATGAAAGTCGTGTGAATTAATAGACATAATAAAACAATGTGGCAATGTGGTTCGTCCGTCTTTGGACCCTACTATAACGTGAAGCGATGTTGCTGAAGATTCAAGACTCCATAAAGTTCATTGACCAACAAATGCACTCTTTTTCAAACTTGACAAAGTTTTAAAATTTACATTAAGAATCACTTTGACTTGCTTCTACATTTTTTGACGTTTTTCTGACCGTGCATCTCAGTATATATATCTCAGTAATTAACCAACTTGATGCACAAAATTTTTGTTTTACAGTAAGTTTATTTCATGCTTCTACATGTTTCGAGCACATGGGCTCGAAACATGTAGAAGCATGAAATAAACTTCTTGTAAAACAAAAATTTTGTGCATCAAGTTGGTGAATTACTAAGATAAATTGCTCTTACATGTTTCGGTCTATGACGATCATCAGGGATCCTTCACGAGAGCCTAGCTAAAGTTATATTTAGGTTAAATTCTTTAAAAAAAACTACGTCATTATATGTTATGCGGTGGTATGGCAGCATGTCATAGGTATGGAGTGTGTACTGTTCGCTGTCGAACTCAACACAGCGAACAGTACACACACCATACCTATGACATGCTGCCACACCACCACATAACATATAGCGACGTAGTATTTTTTACCGAATTTTAATCTAAATATAACTTTAGCTAGGCTCTTATGAAGGCTTCCTGATGATGGTCGTAGACCGGAACATGTAGGAGAAAATCAAAGTGATTTTTAATGTGAATTCTAAAACTTTATCAAGTTTAACAAAGAGTGCATTTGTTGGTGAATGAACTTTATACGTATCAAAATGCACGGTACAACGATAAAAATTCAAGTTTCCAGTTTCAGGCCGGTTTTGTCGTTTAGCTTTTGTCCGAAGGATTTAGAGAATTGAAGGCCATGGATGAAGGGAGGTCAGTAAATAATAGTGTCTTATAAGATTCGGTGAAGTACATATTTTGAGAAAGAGAGAAAGAATCAGAATCACACTCACAAAGGAGTTAACTCCAAATTAAAATCATGGAATGTTTGCTATCAGTAAGTTCAGAAAACGTTTATATTCTGCTTTCTGTTTGATAATCTATTAAAATATACAGAACTGATTTACAACTTTGGTAACATAAACAAATGCGCAATTTGTGCATTTGTTGGTGTTACCAAAGTTGTAATGTATCAAAATGCACGCATTGTAAGATGTAAAGGTGACAGATGCTCAACAAGCAAGAAATATGTATCATTTCAAATGCAGAACTGCAGTTCTATCGCTGTTGCGAGATATAAATATATAACTTGGTTTCTTGCTTGGAGGGAAGAAAATGTCTACGTATATAGAAGGTGTCTGAAGAGGGAACTGTAGGAAGATTGTTAAATAAGGAAAGGAATAAGGGAATAAAGTGTTCGACGACATTTATGAAAACGAAGAACTTGGTAATTATTGTGTCTGTTCTTTAGATACTCGTATGAGGAAAGACAACTGTGTGACGTGTGTGAACTCTCGGTGAATCATTTATGACGTAAGTCCGTAACGTTATTTGAATTATTTTCATAAATTCTTTACCTGTTTAGATAATTGCCACGCTTTCGTACACTTTGTGAGAAGCTAAATTTTTGGTGCTGTTGGTTTCCTCCATTTTCCTTCATAATCTATGGGGAAGTGAATTCGTTTCCTTGACATTGTGGTCTATAACGACCTACTCCAAGGCATTTATCTTGCCCCTGACCTGAAGATCATAGTCAGTGCCTTGAAGCCTCAGCTCCGTCCAAGCGTCCAGTCGATCTGCCACAACCTGCGTCATGTCCTTTCGCCAGCCTCCTGTTTCCCCTTGACGAATAAAATGCAAGTCGTCTTCATCCGGCAGACCATGGCTCTCTCTCTCCTTCTGCGCATATTTTTCCACGTTGACAGCCGGGTTCGACTTCATTTTGCCGAAACTCAAGTGATCTGCGAGCTGATGGACTTGGTCTTCGCTCATCGTCTTCCCCAAAAATTTCCCAGTCTTCTGTATTACTCCCGGCAAGTCCTGAGGCAGAAAATGCGTTATATTTGAAGATATTTAAGTACGAAAGACGTGAAACCAGCAAAGGACAACCCGAGAGATTTTCAAGCACATTTAACTTATGCCCCTACCGTCAGAATGGAAAGTTTTTTTTAGTGATTTCGTAAACTCGCACAAATATGTGAAACGTCACTAGCAAGTACCAGGAATTTTTCCATCATCACTGAAGACAAACACAACTTTTCGAAAACAGTTTGCTTTCTAAGCGTTGTTAAGTGCTTGTGTTCAGTGGTAATGGAAAAATTCTAGGTACATACTAGAGACGTTTCACGTGTTAAACCACTGTCGAAAGCATGCAAGGTACTACAACAGTTCGCTCGGGTATTTAAAATTTAAAAACCTCACTCTAAAATTTAAAACCCCACTCAAGTTCTGAAGGGATTCATGCTTATTGCATGTGCAGACTAAGGCTGTTGGAAGCTTCAGTGGGAAGAATGAGAAAAATACGGACTGGTAACTCCCCACTGTTTACGTTGTAAGTACATTCTAATTATAATTAGTGCAAGTGTCTTTTAGTGACGATTTTGTGGAATGAAATTCCATGTATTTCTTAAAAGATACCAGTTACAAATAAAAGCTCACTGGCGTTCTTCCGTTCTTCAAAAACAATATAAATCCTACCAAATTAAATGCCGATTATTGCAATAATATTTTGCTAGTTACTAATTAACAGTAATTTTAGTATTATATTCGCCTGGTATGAAATGCAATGTCCTTGAGACAAGACTTCTGCTGGTAAACATCGGTCCGCGTAGGTTTCGGAAATTTTCAAATGGCCCCCCACTGCGGCAAAAGTTGCTCTGCACTCTCTCAGCAGTCATAATTGGTTATAGTCTTTTAAACATTTGTACGATTTTCTTGGTTGGTCGATAAAACGCTTTCATCGGATCCACATTTGTATTGCGATTTTCGGATATCTTGTAACTGCACGCTAGTCTTTGCCGCGTGAATCAAGTACACATTATAGCCTACATCCATTTTAATGTTATCTTCCCTCTCTACGTCTAGCTGGCCCTCCAAACGCACAAGGGAACTGAAGAAAAGCGTGAATTCCCGTCTCGACAGCAAGACTATAGGACTAGAACCGGTCCCAAAACCTAATTTGGACATCAAACCGGAACATCGGGAATTTGGATGATACGATATAATGAAATATGTGAAATACTGAAGCAACAATTAATTGTGCGAAAGTGACACCGTTACCACGATATTGTGCGTATCTATTCTGTTACATAAGCTGTAATGCGGGCGGCTGGAATCACAGGACATGCGATTACTTGTTCAGTTTTGTGATCTAGAAGTGACGCAGAGAGCAGTGGCGGCCCAGCTACTAATTCTGATGTGGTGCAGCACGGCACAGCTCCGAAATGGAGAATGCTCTGAGAATAGTTATCCTCAGTGTGAGTGTCCAAATTGCAGTATTCATGATATCAGGTTTTCACGAGAAAGTCGTTCAATAGTTGGACGTCAATGATAATGAGAACAGATGCATGCAGTATCACAATTCCTCCATCGTGTGTACAAATAGGATATATTAAGACAGCTCTGGGGTTCTAGCAAAGGCGTTGGTGAAGAGTCTGGTATTGTTTTAAATAATTACCGACGTTTCGGAAGATCCCGAGTCCTCCATCTTATGGGTAGTATAGTAAGGGGGGACTAACCTGAAGATGGAAGAACGGAGCTGCTTCGAAATAACGGTATCTATTTACCAGTGTACAGGCAGAGTTATCCGTGAATACGTAAGTCCTGAGTGTGTATGATGTTATTTAAGTTTGGAACACTCATTGGAATTAAGGGAATAACAAGGTTGTGTTTGCTTGAGAAGTAAGGCCTGACGATAGGCTACCAGAAATGTAAGGAGTATGGAGAAAATTCAGCAGCGAGACCGTCAATATTTAGTTGTCACCAAATAATATTACCGTTATGGAATTAAAAGAGGTTACCATGGGCGGAGGTAGGGGGAGAAATTTATAATACATTTCATTTTGAAGAGGGGAGAGTCCATTTGGGTCACCTGAGCGTAGAACGGGATGATATTAAAATGTATCTTAAATAAATAAAATTTCCGGATGTAGAGGGGGCTTGTCTGTCTCCGGTTAAGGACTAGTGGCGAACCCTGGTGATCGAATTACCGGATCATCCTCTTTATTAAATTATGCGGAATTACTTGTCGGTAAACGGTTTGCTAGTTTTCCAAGGACTTGTTTGCATGGAATTAGTCACAGTTACTCATATTACTCATACTCGTACGTTTCATCTGATGACAGTGACAGGCCAAAGCAACCCAGGGTTGGGTTTCTAAACCTTGAATAGGACTTACTCCTGGGAGTAGAGTCCTTCTTGAGAAACTAGCCGGTTCTCAGCTAGTCAAGAAATTCCCCGCTTTGTATGGATCCCGAAGGTTCATTACTACATTCATAAGTGCCCGCCATCCGTCCCTATCCTGAGCCAGCTCCATCCAGTCCATAACCCCACATCCCACTTCCTGAAGATCCATCTTAATATTATCCTCCCATCTACGCCTGGGTCTCCCAAGTAGCGTCTGTCCCTCAGGTTTCCCTACCAAAACCTGTATACAGCTTTCCTCTCCCCCATACATGCTACATGCTCCTCCCATCTCATTCCTCTCGATTTTATAACCCGAAAAATATTGGTTGAGGAGTACAGATCATTAAGCTCCTCGTTATGTAGTTTTCTCCACTCCCTTATTACCTCGTACAGTACTGTATACATTCTTATAGGGCTCCTTGCACGGGGGATCGGCCGACCGTTGCAAGGTCTGTACAAGACAATCCAGACACCAAGCGAGGACATCAGTGGATACAAACACATACTCCTCAAGTTGAAATTACGATAGTACCCGCCGAAACGGTAGGGAATGTAAGTCACAAGAAACAGTAGGAAAATTATTGGTGCCCACTGTTAAATACGCAGTTCAAATTCGCATTCTGCACCAAATCTTAACACATAGTTAAACAAGAGCAGCAAATTTGTATAGCAGACGTTTGGCGCACAGTGTCAGCTGTGTGTGTTTGCAGTTTCTGCGTAGACTGCAGACGGAACTGTCTAATAAATTCACTCTCCGAACAGTTGTGCGAACTAGAAAATCTAACTCTGTAGCTACTTTGCACCATCTGCGGCTAAAATCCACGAATATCTTGTTTCTGGCCTTACTTAATTTTGAACTAAACGTTCTTTTAGCGACACGCTTCTACCGGCTTGAATTGTACTGTTAGGAGTCTGAACCCAGCACTGCAACGAACCGATAATTTAAAATTCCGGGCGTATTTTACATATTTTCTGTAATACATAGCATTTGCCTTAATCTCAGTACAGATGGCACAAAGTGGAATTCCGGAAAAATGCTCATAATCCTGAATATTTTTACGATATGAGCATTAACATTCTAATATATACATCTGTAAGCGTTTGCGGAAGTTTAAAAACTGTAAGAAACGGAAGAACTGTGAAGCCGTCTGTTACCTCGTTCGGAAGGTTACTCTGTTCTGATATTAGTGATGTAAATAAATGTTTTGCCTGGAGGGCTGCGAAAGCAGCAGAATTGCGCTACTCTGAGTTACCATAGCAACAAACATTTTAAAAAGAAATTATACGAAAATAGAGTACTTATTAAAACTGTATACCAAAAGGAAACCACAGACAGGGTACTGAATATCCTCACATAGCAAGGGGCAGCTCCTGGAAAATAAAAATGCTTCTTCTTCTTCTTCTTCTTCTTCTTCTTCTTCTTCTTCTTCTTCTTCTTGTTTAGCATTATGGCCCTTCGATTCTGGCCGTGGCTTCTTTCACGGTAGATTCACATTCTGTTCTCTCCGAAGCTCTTTTTATCCATCTCTTTACATCCATATTCCTCAAGTACGATACAGCGTCATCCATCCTTCTTACTCCTGGTTTTCCCTTATTTATCCTTCTTCCTGACATGCATTACTATAAGTTCTTATACTCCCCTTGTAACCCACATCATTACAACACGCCCATGCCATTCCAAACTACGTTCTTTAATTACTTTCTCCATACTTACTTACTTACTTACTTACTCCATGAAGCAGAGTTCTTCTTGAGAAACTAACCGGTTCTCAGCTAGTCAAGAAATTCCCCGCCTGGAACCCGAAATTTCATTACCGCATCTAGAAGTGCCCGCCATCTGTCCCTATCCTGAACCAGCTCGATACAGTCTACACTTCCACATCCCAATTCCTGAAGATCCATCTTAATATTATCCTCCACTTCTACGCCTGGGTACGTTCTTTAATTACAGTTACAATGTCTGGATATTAAAATTTGTTAAAAATTTGTTTGATTCATTTTTATTCTACAGTAACCGTTTTCATAAGTTGGCCATTTTTCCCCCAGCATTTTCTTTTCCCTTGCCATGAAGACTGTGTCCATTTTATTTGCCATTCTCCATGATTCACGTATAATTCTTCCACAAAAACGCCCTTCTAGCGACTGGGTTATGAATCTTTACTTCATTAAATAACATAGTGAATGCGAAAGTTTATTGCGAACATTAATTCAAGGATTTATATCCTCATCGCCATCATTTGTGTGTGTTATTAAGGAGACTAAATATTTAAAAGTTTTGCATATAAACAGCAAACGTTTAAATCTGATTCCGTATTTCGCTGGTACAAATAGGTTTCTCATCTTCTGGTAATTTTTTCACCTGCCTGTCTGGTCTGTTGTGAACTTCGCTGACACAGTGACACAGTGCACCTCATTACTTTCTGAGCATAAAATTCGCTTTATTAATGCGGTGTGTGTAATGAAATACACAGGCCTGTTGTCTACAAACACTGGAATAATCAGTGAGGCAGTGCTCATTAGTTATCTGGAACAACAAGGGTGTGACTGGCTGAGCGTTCACGGGCTCTATTTCCGTCTATTACAACAACGTGTGTAATTTACTCTTTTGTACTGTGCGACAGTAATTCTGTTTTGTTTTTAATTTCCGTTGAGATCGATAAGCTGTTCTGTAGTTATATATATAGCTACAGATAGATAAATAGATAATGGGACATATCTTGAGTATGTGCGACTGTTATCCGAAACATATCTTTTATTTTTCTATGGCACAACAGCCCCTAGTAGGCCACGACCTCCTCATGATCGAGGCTTCACGATCGCACTCAGACACACGCACTACAATCGGTAGGGCTCCTCTGGACGAGTGATCAGCCTGTAGCAGAGACCTCTACCTGACAACACACAACACTCAAAGATACAGACATCCATGACCCCGATGGAATTCGACTTCGTAATTCCAACAGGCGAACGGCCGCAGACCCCCTCCTTAGACCGCGCGGCAACGGATCGATAAGTTTGTTATACATAGTATCAGTCGAACCGCAGAGTAAAACGTTCCTGACTTGGTACAGTAATTGCAATGCTTCAAGCTGTACAGCAGTAATATTTACGGGTATCTATAATAAATGAGTATCTCAAGATCTTGAAGAACGCCTGTGTACAATGTGTCAGTCTGTTCCCTCCGTTCACTTTACATGTCATTTACAACAGAAAATGATTTCACTTACTTGCGTAATATACGCGCTGTTCTGAGTAAAAGTATTTGTTGTTGGTAATGTAAGTGCACGTCAAATATACGACTGTTTGTGAAGAGAGAGAGAAAACTAACAAGATGCAACAATCAGATGTTTATTATCAACACTGTCTCAACATGTTTCGGGCATCATTATGCCCATCTTCAGGAGAATAAAGGCCGTGTGTTTCTGCATGTGGTGTACTGCGCTAGTTCTGCTGGATGTGGTTGGTAGCGGTTGTGGGGCGCTGCGTTGTAGGGTGCGAGCACTACGCAGCGCCCCACAACCGCTACCAACCACATCCAGCAGAACCAGCGCAGTACACCATGAGCACACAGTGCTCGCATCCTACAACGCAGCGCCCCACAACCGCTACCAACCCACATCCAGCAGAACTAGCGCAGTACACCACATGCAGTAACACACGGCCTTTATTCTCCTGAAGATGGGCATAATGATCCCCGAAACATGTTGAGACAGTGTTGATAATAAACATCTGATTGTTGCATCTTGTTGGTTTTCTCGCTCTCTTCACAATTTGCTCACGATGCACGGTCACAGAAACCTAAAGCATACGACTGTTTACAACCCCACTATCAGGAATCGGCCAAGAAACGTCAGTGGCGTGCAGCAAAGCAACGGTAACAGGCTTGTGCAACACTGCGAAGCTGCAAGACGTAGAGTTTTATTTTTTACGTCACTAAGTAACTGCGTGCAGAAAAGTTCTTCATAAATTGCGGCCGGTGAGTTATTCCCCACCTTCACTGGAACTCGTGAGCTTACTAATTGCCTTCACTTTTACACACTCCGAATCAAATGAATCCAGTTAACATAAGTACAATACACAGTAAAGGTAAAAGGTAAAGCAGTCCCGTTACAGGCCTGGAGTGGCCCAGACGGTTCCAGGAAGTTAAGGTTCCCAGATTTCGTGACAACGGCACAGGATGGTGGTAGGTTGTCAGCCTTACGCACCGGCCGCCTTTATCCCCAGGAAATACTCCTGGTACTCATTTCTGTTAGA
>Ga0131853_10018148_pt1 | contig 12805 bp, 11 predicted proteins | sample TergutLab28metaG_FD_92764 | JGI IMG/M metagenome (GOLD analysis project Ga0131853, IMG submission 92764) | Labiotermes labralis P1 segment gut microbial communities from Petit-Saut dam, French Guiana - Lab288 P1 (version 2) (version 2) | ecosystem: Host-associated > Arthropoda: Insects >...
CACTTTTCTCTGGCCAACATCTCCGTAACCATTGAACTTTGGATATAGGTGTTTTGGGTTATATCGGTATAGTTTGACCTAAGGAACACTCTCCCGAAGTTAGGTCCTTTCCTCCTGGGACACTCTGTATAGTGCAATAGCGGTATTGTTATGGGAACTAGTGCACGGATATGGACAAGGTAACGTTCTGTATTTATTATGTGTACAAATAAGCAATGTTTTATGTAGATAAACATCCCTGCAAGATGTGTGCTAAATATTGTTTTTAAGCCACATATTACAAAGTATTTGGACGGGGGTTAAGATTTGGGTTAATGTGTGACCGGTAAACGTAACAGAATCGACGTAGCTGTATAGATAATAAATTCTGCAAAACAGCACGTGCAGTGACGACGTACTGTAGTGTTGTAATTACAACAGTCCATAGTATGTACAGAACTGTGAATATTAACGAAAAGTGTCTTGAACTAAATGATATGGCGAAATGAGAAGCGTCCAGGATGCCAGGGTCTGAACGCACCTGAACGTAACGTCGCTACATCTCCTGACCTGTGCAGTTTAACTTATTTGTATATCCTTATGGCGTTGCAAGGGACAGACGTCTGTTACTAGTACTTCTGGAAGTAATTAATAACATAGAGTGGGTCGTTATGTTGACTTGCCATAACTGTAGCTCGATGCAATGCACTTATTATCCAATACTGTGGCAGTGACCCCGCCAGCCCCATCAGGCTTTTCACCGCTGCCTCGTGGGAATTCAGGAAACAGACCAGATGGGTTCCGCTGCAGAAAGTAGTTAGTACACAGTACATGCGCGTAGAAGTGTGAACCTAGTTTATCTGCATTTCCACCGTCGTATGCAATACCGGAATTGTGTAACTGTTTAATGGCGACTGAAGTATGTGCGTCGGTTTTTGTTGCCGACGCATCCCGGAGGGTGTGACCTTGCACCTTTCGTGCGACGCTGCAGGTGGAATGATGGCGATCAGTTACCAGCTCCTTGACCGATCCGTGGAAGAGTTTAAGTGTTCGCTGGACTTGGTATAGAATGAGCATGCACAGTTTTTGGGAAACGAGCTGAATAGGGAGTTCGCGGTTCAAGGCTTAGCGCTTTCACGATGTTCCTCGTGCAATGCCGCAGGGCCGTTGTGGTTTCTGTCAGAGCGAATCTTTAGAAGCTTGACATGTGCGGAATGTTGGTGAATGTGCACCTGTGTTTTCTATTCGCATAAATCCCGCTGTTTGAAGGTTTTGATATGTTAACTGAAATAATAACCTGAGGTGAGTCACCTTTTATGCTAAGAGTGGTTCGCCACTCCAAGTTACAGTTGTTTGGATGCTAAACCGCAGCTTGTCAAACGGCTGCAAAGGCCACTTCAACCGCCCTGGATTGGTAGAATGGGCCTTGGGTCTACTTTACTGTCCCTTCTGAGTTCTACAGCCAGTCACACATGTTTGGCATCCAGACTTCTTTCTCACAGCTGCGATAATGAAAACGCAAAGCAAATAATGTGAGTTGGTAGGAAAAAAACTGAGCGGGTAAATTGGACCAACCAAATGTATAGGGTACACGGTAGCAGTTTCTCGTGTTCTTCTCTGCATGGCTGCCATGTTTATACTGCTAAACCAAAATTTGTCATATTTCTGGAGTCTAGTGTCTACCGCTGTTGCTGTTGATCCAAAGGGTAACGCAAACCTCAGATTTGAGAGCAAAATAGCCAACATCGTCTTCATTCAAAAAGTTTTTGGTTCTGCGATTTTGTACAGAGACAAACTGCGACTGTCTTCTTGACCTGACCGCAGCTCAAGTTGTCGTTGTTCGCGTCTTGGTGAACGTGTGTAATGGAATACATAGATTCCCGAAGAAGTTAAGCACTATACGATGGAAATATTGACAGGTACACTTTCAGCGATCCTACTCCAGAAGTATACGAAATGTAGTTTTGAATTTTCAACAGGACGTTTCGGTTGGTTAATAATCGTACAGCATGGTTATCTTCATCATCTTTTTTTATCATCTGCAGCTTAGTGTGACTTGAGGCTTCTTTTTATATTTTGCAGCTGTTCTGAAACAAAATTCACGTGGTTCCTAGGCAGGTACTTGCGATGAGTGGCAGGACAACATAAGGTGTTCACTGGCGCACTGAACTACGTGGTCTGACAATTACGTTCGCGAACTCGCCACCGTGTGCTGGCCGTGGCAGCACTGGACAAAAGCCTTAGTATGGTTTGATGACGTTGACATATCAGCGTTTCACAGCGGTGTTGTTATTTATCTATGGCGGTCTCTTTCTGAGTGGCATCTATTTACTCTCTGCGTGTGTTTTGGTGTGCCGCCGCGAGAATGTGGGAGCTTGAATTAGAGCAGCGAACAAACATCAAATTTCTTGTTAAACTTGGAAAGAGTGGAAACGAAATCAGAGAGATGTTAATGCAAGTTTACGGGGATAATGCTATGAAGAAAACAGCAGTTTACAGTGGGTGAAACGTTTTTCTGAGGGAAGAGAAAGTGTCACTGACGAAGAGAGATCAGGACGGCCAGCAACAAGCAGAACTAAAGAAAACATTGCAAAAATTCGTCAAATTGTGCATGAAAATCGTCGGCTGACTGTCAGGAGCATAGCAGAGCAAGTGAAGATTGACAGAGAAACAGTTAGGAAAATCTTAACTGAAGATCTTGACATGAGGAAGATGTGTGCAAAGATGGTCCCAAAGGAGCTCACCGAAGAACAAAAGCAAAGAAGAGTCACAATTTGCCAAGACCTTTTGGAGAGGCAAGATGACATTTTGGGCCGTGTCATCACAGGTGATGAAACATAGGTCTACCAATACAACCCTGAAACGAAGCGGCAAAGTGTACAATGTAAGACTGCCAATTCCCCACGACCATAAAAATTCCGTCGGTCCAAATCAAGTGTCAAAACAATGTTGCTGACTTTTTTTTGACATTAGAGGGATTGTTCATTACGAATTTGTACTAACTGGACAAACAGTCAACCAAGTTTACTGTTTGGAAGTACTGGAAAGGTTGCGTGAAAAAGTTAGACGGAACGACCCGAACTTTCTGTCAACAACTCATGGGTCTTGCATCACGACAGTGCACCTGCTCACACGGCACTGTATGTGAGGGAGTTTTTAGCTACTAAACAAATAACTGTGTTGGAACACCCTGCCTATTCACCGAATCTAGCCCCCAATGGCTTTTTTCTGTTCCCGAAGATAAAGGAAATATTGAAAGGAAGGCATTTTGATGACGTTGATGACATCAGGAGTAATACAACGGCAGCTCTGAAGGCCATTCAACAAAACCAGTTCCATAATTGTTTTGAAGGGTGGACTGGGCGCTGGCATCGGTGCATAGCTTCCCAAGGGGAGTACTTTGAAGGCGACCACGGTGGTATTGAGCAGTGAGGTATGTAGCACTTTTACCGGGATGAGTTCGCGAACTTTATTGTCCGACCACATACATAGGATGTCGCAAAAGTAACGCACAATATCGTTTTAATTTTAGTATATTTAATTTTATTAGACAACTAACATTAAAAACCCTCCGCCTCACCAGAGCTTCCCACCGCTCTGGTAATTTATTATACCATATAATTGGCCACTGGAGTTAACGCCGTCTGATTCGTCAGCTCACAGCTACATGCACAGTTTCTTTCAGCTTTGGGAAGAGGTAGAAATCATGAGGACTCGTATGAGGGGTGAGGCAGTGCTTCCTGCTCCCATTTGGCGCAAACAGTCCTTATGTTTCGCCCTCTACGAGGTCTTGTACTGTCATGGAGTATCAACACACCGGCTGCAACAGCTGCAGTCGGGCGTAATTTCCTACTCAGAAAGGTTGCACAAGAGCCTCCGAGTAACTGACAAACCAAATAGCACCCTATCTGTGGCGATTATGCCGACAGTCGTACGCCATGACGGCCATTTGGTTGAGTTTTTATTGTTGTCTTCAGTACTGTCATGACCTTTAAGAAACCTTTGGGACCAACGTGAAGTTGTGTTGACTCACCACACACACACACACACACCTACACACACCACACGCGCGCACACCCACACACACACACCACACACACACCCACACACACCACACACGCACACACACCCACACACACCACACCACACACATACACACACACACACACCCACACACACACCGCGCACACACGCACACACACCACACACGCACACACCACACACACACACCACCACACACTCACACACACACACCACACACACACACACACCACACCACACCACACCACACACACACACACACACACACACACACACACACCCACCCCTCCTGCAGCAGTTCGTACATTTCTGTCAGTAAAGTTCCAATTTTGATGAACCGTCTTTGATCCTGAAGCAATTTCATCGCCCATTTTCAGTGGTTCTACGCAGACATTAAACACAACTTACTTCATATGAAGTATAGCAATGAGGGAAGCGTGGCTCAGACTACTAACCAGTATACTAGCCGCGCAGACACTAGAAGTGTGGAGCGCATGCGTAGTGTACATTACTTTTGGGCTCACCCTCATACGTGGCGTCGCATTCCAGAAAGCAGTAATCTACATCCGTGCGTCTTCCGAATGCATATTGTCACGTTTTAATTTCATGTACATTTATTATGGATATGAAAATGACTTTTCTTTGAAATTTATTGCTGCATGAGATTAGTGTTCAGGTACTTTTGGTTTGGTGTTGCAAGGAAGAACTTTTGGAAATTGCACAAACTCGCGTTGTCAAGTTGAGTTTGAGTATCCTAGATGCTATCCCCGTCGATTTTTGTCAGTCGACAATAAACTGGGGTGATAAAAGACTCTTCCTGCACCCTCTACGACCCCTTGCTGTGTCTTGAGATTGGTCTCCAAGCTCTGATTTTCACTGCAGAAGTACAAATTGTCTAGCTTGCAACCCTCGTCGGCTTGGTAAGGACGACCCGTTATTGGCTGCTGCCCCCCCCCCCCACCTCCCCGGTACCTGTTTGACCAAGTCACTTTTCATCATTCAAGATTTTAAGGAATGCAATCCAATATTGGACCCTCCCAGAGTTACAATGTCCGCGTTGTCTTCGTAGACAAAGGAAGCTGTCAGTGGGGGCCATGTCTGCTTGTATCTCGCAGGACATAAAGCAGTCTGCCCAAGTGAGCCACATGTCCACACCGCTGCTGCTGCTGTATTCTGCGAGAGAGGACAGAGGCCATACGAATGGTTGACAAACACAAAAAAAAAAATTAACTCTTTTACCATAATAAAAGAGGGCGCGAGAATAACAAGGATAATACCGGTCTGCTGTACACAGCACTACCGCTGTGCTTATACTCGAACGCAAATGCCACGATACTCACTTCTTTCTGCAGTCAACTGTGGTGCAACTGTGTCATCAGCCGAAGTTTTTGAGGGAAAAAAAAAACAGCAACGCGTTTTTACTAACAGAACAGCAGTGGCGGCTGACAGTTCGGTTATTTTATCGTGGTCATTGACTTGTGTAGGAGGTGAGAGAGTAAAACTATGACGTGGTTTGTCGTTAACGGAAGTACAGACACTATGTAGATTACCACTCACCGCCATTTGTTACCAACTTTACCATTCGATCCCCCTAAACACTGTGCCATTACCACCAGAATAGCCACATTAAAAAGTTCTTTCCGGCCTGGAATTGGGTACTGTCGGTACTTCTCAGCCTGTAGGGCTGAAAATTTGTGGACTGCGCAAGTCTGAATACTGCAAGGAGGAAGATGCACAGACGTGCACCAGAATGGCCGGCCCTATTGACAGTAACTGTATCTGTGCTACCGGTATCGGATCAGTTTGCAATGAACATACAGCGGTAACAAAGTACGTATTACATACGTAAGGCTATGTGTGTGTGTTACGTTAGCTGCCACGTGCTAGACATAGCACGGTACACCGACACTGCCTGTCGCTCATAACAAACTGAATACGGCGGCGTGTTAGATTTGTCAGCGTTCGGGATAACGACGTTGAGGTGGATATTAGAGAAGCAGGTTCTAAGGGTCGCATATGGATGGACATGGCTGTGATGTCACCAATATGCAAAGTACAGGTTCTGCAACCAGTGTTAATGTGGGTAATTGAGTTCTGACTTGTTTAAGTCGTATAATCGTTACACGCAGATTTAATTACTTTAATTGTGGCTTCTAAGTTTTATATTTGGTCGGTGTCGTTAAGGATTAGTTACATTTTGGGTTTTCGGTTTAGCACAGGTGTGCGTTGTCAAGGGACGTATCTGGACAGCATAATGCGAACAGCAGGGCAGTAGTGAGAGACGGATCGAGTTACAAGTGAGAAGGGATATTGGGCAAACAAAGCAAGATAGAGTTGCTCCTTGTTCTCAGACTTAATGATGCTTAGGCACGCTTAACTCAGAACCGTAGAAACTCGAGACTTATGACAGCCGGCTATCGTAATTTTAGCGAGGGGCGCAGATTCGAGCCCAACCCCTCTGGGTTCACGTGAGTGATTTGAAAGATTAGAACGTTACTTCGTGGTTAGCCAGTGGAGGAAATAGCTTTCAGAATTTGGACTTTTCGGGCCAATTTTGACAGTTGCAATTTGCATAGTCATTTGTGAGCAGTGGGAAAATTTAAGGGGGGATGAATTTTGTACCAGGGTAAAACCCAGTGCGTACCAACGCCAGAGAAGAAGCAGCTTGGTTTCAGCCTCGAGCGAGTGTGTTTTGTGGCGTTCCAACTTTCGGATTTTGCATACTAAACGTATTTAACTTTAAATTTGCAGATGTTAATTTCTAAGCGGGGGGAAACTGCAAATTGTTACAGTGGAATTGGTTTTAACAGGTATTTACTGAATCTGGAGTACGTAAGTACTGTAACAAGTAACAAGTTCTCAATGGTCCGTCTTAACCGCATTATATATGAGTCTCAGTATTCCTCTGGAGCCGAGCAGCAGAACTAAATTAGGCTTTGAAAGTTCACCTGGTAAATGTAACCCAACACCTTTGGTCATTTCTTTTCAAAAGTTTCCCACCACACACTGAAACACACGCTGAAAACTTGCGCTAATTGGCGATACAAAGTACTGCAGCTGTGAAGGAGCCTGTCGCATGGTTCTGAAGTGAGAAATCGGGCACCATGTCCAAGAATTCCAGGAAGTTACTGATTTATGGTCAGTCGTATGCCGGCTGCAGCTTGGAGAGGGTGCAGAAGGTCATTTGCACAAATTCGCTACACGCTGGCACATGTGAGACAGTGACATTTTTGAATGTAAGAAAATGTTGTGCATGCTGTGTGCAGGCTTCTGCAGGTGACGGCCAGGGGGCGCTGTATTATTTCAGTGTCTGTGTCCGTGTCTGCGTAGGACTGATGCTCCGTCCCCTGCCACCGGAGGAGCCACGGGTGGCGGTTTTTGTTCAGGATCGGGATGTCACTGACAGCAGCGCCGTCTTGTTTTCGTGTCACTTGTTTACCAGGTCTTCAGATATTTGAGCCAGCGTGACATAAGGCGAATGCTTCTTCATGTACTGGTGTCTGTCACTCAAGGTAAATGCGTACAGAGCGGTGGTGAGGTCGGACGATAATAATACAATGGATATCTTAAAGGAATTGTATGCGAAGGCGTGGACAGGATTATTTTGGTGCGGGTAGGGACAGGTGGCGGGCTGTTGTGAGCACGGTAATGAACCTTTGGATTCCGTAAAATGCGGGCATGTTCTTGAATAGGCAGAGAACTGTTGGCTTCTGAAAAAGGCCTCTGCTCCATGGAGTGGGTTAGTTTATACCTATCGGTGGTAATTTTAGTCAGGGCGAGTGCAGTTCTGTGTGGCGGTACCGGTGAGTAGGTTGTGGTTTAGTGGTGTGTACCGGTGTGCACCTGTATGTACCGGTATGTACCACCAGGTTTAAAATTCAAACTGCGTGGTTCACACAGAAATGTTTGCGTTGTTATTCTTACGGTAATCAGCGATTAATTCCCTGACAGAAATAACCAATTCGTTTTAATAATGTACATCTTGGACGTTTACGTGTAAAGCAGATTAATGTTGACACGGAAGTCCGTGTGGGATTTGTGGTGAACTAAGTGGCGCTGGGACAGGTTTCTTTCTGAGTACTTAGGTTTTCCCTTATCAGTATCATTCCACCAGTGCTCCACGTTTATCTTCATCTTCACAACTGCTCTTGCCAGAAGTAAGGCCTGCCAGCAGGCGAAGCCTTACGGCCTTCCAGTCAAAGTGATGCTGTTTTGGAAATCCCGGAACGTCAAGAAAGAAAAATACCCCCAGTTTTGAACACGAAGTAGGCGGCCATAACTAGCGTAGGTCGGGGAATGCTTCTACTGACCTCGAACTTTCCCCTGCTGTGCGTCAGACATGTCACTTAAACACTACTGGCTTTGTTATTTGGTGCGGCAAGTGAAAGAAACTGTCGGCCACGTCTCGATTATCAAAATAAGTGTCTTTGTCTTCCAGACCAATGAAATTATGCGTACGTCACTCATTTAGTGTCAATGTTGTAACACGAGGAAGTTCTTTAAAACGCCGGCATGAAAAATCAGCTTTAAAAATTTCTGACATCCGCCGTCACCATGTGTGGTGCAATTGCACTGCTGTACGGGTTTGCCAGACTGGAGGCGATCCGCCCAGACGATATGCATTGCTTCGGTACGAACATATCAGACGAAGAGGAAGCAGTTTGTTATCTAGTGGCTGAGAAGGACGCTGAAGAAGGAGGCAGCGAGAAGACCTGCTCAGTTCACCCTTACGCGGCAGTTTTATTGTAGTCAGGGAACTAGACGGGGAAAGTAGAATAATACATCGTCCTGTGCAGGAGCACACAGGAAAGTGTTCAGTGTTGCCCTTCCTTCGATGATCAGGGTCTTTCCAGTTGTGGACGGACGGTGTTGTCACATCAAGCTCTGCAGGTATAATATTTGCTTCCGCATTCATGGTTGCATGAACCAGTAAAACATTTCAAAACACCTTGAGATCTTCGCCTTCTTTGGCGCTGTTTTACGACTGCACGACACACAGACAACACAAAATGCTCAGTCGTCATCGTATCGCATCGCTCTGTCTTGAACATATCGTTATTCTGTCGTCTTCAGTGTGCGAGGTCCCACTTCAAACAAACGTTTGAGTCGTGTCGTAAAGCTGATCGTGTCGTCATCGTATCGTCTGTAGCGTAGTGTGAGCGCTCCTCCAGTATTGCGTGCTGTCTGGGCGCTGTCTGTCTGACGTGATGCAGTGTTTCGGAAACTTGCTCTGTTCCCTTCCTCAACTTATAACGTTTGGAGGCACGAACGCCGGCACTGGTTCCATCACGAACGCCGGCACTGGTTCCATCTCTTTACCTGAGGACGGAAACATGCAGTTTCTGAAACGTCGTTGGTTGTTAGGAACGCCAGGCGATGGTCAGAGTCCAGGAACTTAGTAGGTCAAGCATGAAACGACTTGAACACATGAGTGATCGCAGACGCCTTGCGCTGTGTAAGTCAGACGTGCTAGCGTAGTGTGACTGTTCCTGTCACTTTTAAGATATCCACTGGCTTCTCTGTTTTGCGAAAAGCGGTCGGTTAAGGCTGCTAGCAGCCGGCTTTCTATCGCGGAGACCTGGAGCAGTCCAAATGGCTTTTGTGGTGAACGAAATGGCACTGTGGCAGGGTTTTACCCCGAGTGCTTCTTTTCCCACCTGTCTGCCGTCATTCCACCGACGCTGTATATTCGCGTTCTTTTATTGCTGTCATAGACACTATAATCCGGAAGCTGAAAGCGGCGCTAAACAAACCATAAGAAAGCGAGATGCTTAACTTGTGCAGAAAATGCAGTCCACACGTCGTGTGTTGCAGAAGTGCCCGAGTTTCTGACCATTTTGTTGGTGTATTGCCAGCGGTGTTTAAAGTGTTAAAGTTTTAGCAAAAATTGACTGCGATGCCAACTGGTGCTTTTATACTTCGGAGTTACCGTTTGGGCGATCGGCATTGTTTTCGATAAGCAAAAGCTTTTCAGTATGCAAGATTGTTTGTTTCAGTGTACATTTCGCATCGCTCGGAGGACGAACGGACATCGCGACGGTGTGTCACCGTCAGATAAACATGTCGATATAGTTACGTCAGGGCTTTAGGTCGCAGGTGTCAGGCGCTGTGACCTGTCACACAGATTGCTTTTCCACATATTTATCCATACGGTTCGCTTCTCTCTCTTCATATCTGTCTCCATGTCATCTCCCCTTCTCCCCTCGTTCTCAGAAATACATCTCTTTCTTGCTGTCCGCCTACGTCATAATCCGGCTCGATGGATGCTCTGAAATCCGACGGGCGGTTACAGGAAATACGCCCTTGTCCTGGACCTGAGGAGGCAGCCGGATATCCGGCACGCAGTGACATAAATTATGTCGTGTTCTTCCCATGGTACTGTTGTATTAGCCGCTGGGGTTGTGGATATGTTACGGTCTATATAGTACAGTGCGCACGGGGAGACACTACGTTTCCTTAAACCCCATGCAACTTTTCTACTGTGTAACCGAAAATTATGAGTTCGGTGTACAGTTTTGTACTCCTTGTTCCTGTTTTTGGATTGTTCAGAAAGTGACGTGGTCCATTCCAGCGCAGACAGAGCGTTTAGAACTTTGTGTGAAGTAATTATCCAGTTTGCTGTTGTAATGCACGCGCGTTACGGATCGTTCCCCAGCAGGTTCAAGGCACTCGCTGACGCTGTAGCTTTAGCTGCTACGGTCGTCGTTCGACCACTGAGGTATGGGAAATACTCCACCAGCCATCCCTAGATTGCCATTTGACTTTGGATTCTAGCCTTGCTGAAACTCGAAGTGTAAATTGTAATAACGTCATCTGAAATTTTAACCAACAAATGCATGCAGTTGTCACTTAATCCACAAAAATATTTTAAAAAAAATGGAACTGCTACATGTTTCGGGCCTTAATGATCCATCACCAGGGCTTACTTTGATTGTTGTTGTGTAAAACAGTTACTGAGGAATATTTCGATCTGTTGCATTTGTGGAAGAACAGGTGGGCTTCTGCCCTGTGGACTGAATGTGTGTGTGTGTGCGTGTGGTGTGTGTGTGTGTGTGTGTGGTTGTGTGTGTGTGTGTGGTTGTGTGTGTGTTTGTGTGGGTTGTGTGGTGTGTTTGAGTGTGTGTGTGTGTGTGTTATGTGTGTGAGTGTGTGTGGTGTGTTTGAGTGTGTGGTATGTGTGTGGTGTGCGTGTGTGTGTGTGTGGTGTGTGTGGTGTTTGTGAGTGTGTATGTGGTGTGTGTATGTGTGGTGTGTGTGTGTGTGTGGATGTGTGGTGTTTGTGAGTGTGTATGTGGTGTGTGTGAGTGTGTGTGTGTGTGTGTGTGAGTGTGTGTGTGTGTGTGTGTGGCGAACGGAATTGATACACAATAAACTGTAGCAGTGTGTGGATGTGTTGCAGGTGTCCACGGTACTGTTGTTGTGAATTGTTACACAGTAAACTGTGGCAGTTTGTGGATGTGCTGCAGGTGTCCACGGTACTATAGTTGTGTGAATTGTTACACAGTAAAAAGTATCAGTGTGTGGATATGTTACAGGTGTCCACAGTACTGTTGTTGAGAATTGATACACAGTAAACTGCAGCAGTGTGTGGATGTTTTGCAGGTGTCCACGATACTGTTGTTGTGAATTGTTACACAGTAAACTGTGGCAGTTTGTGGAAGTTTTGCAGGTGTCCACGGTACAATTGTTGTGTGAATTGTTACAGAGTGAACTGTAGCAGTGTGTGGATGTGTTGCAGGTGTCCACGGAACTATTGTTGTGCGAATTGTTCCAGAGTGAACTGTGGCAGTGTGTGGATGTGTTGCAGGTTTCGACGCCACTAAATTGCTTACATTTATTCTTATTGCCAATAATTAAATTAAACCACACAGTACGAAATATAAACAAAGACGCCATAAATGCGACGTGCTGTTCATTGCACCTCAGAAATTCATAAAATTATTTTAGAACCTGGAATAGGCGGATGTTTTGTAAATGAACATCGAATTTGATCGGGTTTTTCGTCTGGCATCTGCAGCAATGTGATTTAGCGTCACACCACGCGCCGTGTTCGTAGCTTTTAGTCCCGTAAGGGTCTTGAATCCAATACGTTGGCGTCATTCACCATCTGTCACCGCACAAAGTTATCCGTTCTTTGCTGCAAGTGTTCATCGGATGTTATATGTATTACTGTTTGTTTATTTATTTACTTACGTACGTACTTATTTAATGCCTTCAGGTCCTCAGATTATATAGCTTCGAATGACATTGCACAAATCCTGGGCGCCAGGTTGCATCCTCACTTGGACTGCTTCATATCGCCTTCTGGCGCCTGGAATTTTGAGACTGCTGACATATTCTTATAAAGTGTGTGCGGGTGCAGGTTAAAGATTAATGGGTTGATTGGGAAGTGCGTGCAAGGAAGCGGTTTTGTCGTCATGTGAATTGCTACACATTTCGGCATTTGCAGAAGGGACCAAATAAATTACGCCCCTTCCCTCCCACAAGCGGTCACAGGTTCTTCACCGAGATTTGAATATGGTGCCTCGGAATGCGAAGAAGGAGCATTGACAGCTCCACCCAGACGTATACAGGTGTGTCGCATAGGGTGCGCCAAACAGAATGTATCGCATAGGGTGCGCCAAACTTCAGGATGTGACTGTGTGAGTCATTTTGAGCAAAGTGTGTCCTATTGTCAGCCTTCATATCGCCATGAGCATTTTACTGTTTACAGAAACTGTACGCTGTCAGTCTTAAGAACCACCTTCACGTAACCCCCGTCCCCCCACAACACTGTTCCCTCACA
>Ga0131853_10018149_pt1 | contig 12805 bp, 6 predicted proteins | sample TergutLab28metaG_FD_92764 | JGI IMG/M metagenome (GOLD analysis project Ga0131853, IMG submission 92764) | Labiotermes labralis P1 segment gut microbial communities from Petit-Saut dam, French Guiana - Lab288 P1 (version 2) (version 2) | ecosystem: Host-associated > Arthropoda: Insects >...
CATGCTTCCGAGGTTGTTTCCTTCGTTGTCGGGTAAATGAATTATCAGCACCCCGGTACAAAGAAGGTTAATATTTTTTCAGCCAATATAACTGATGAATGTTTAGAACACAAGTGCTCCCCCCCCCCCTCGGCCCTTCCTTCAGCGCCTCTAGAATCAAAATCTGTAAGTGAAGACTTGGTAAAACTCAAACGCAATGGTGATTGACAATTCTGTTACAGAGTGTTCTATCTAGTCTTAAAAAAAATTTGTGTTTTGTTAGCGTTCGACTGGAATTAATGTGTGATGAAGGGGATTCTGACAGCGCTACTGTACGTAAAGCAAGATGGGATTCATTTGTCACGCGTCGCCCAACGTGATCTCAATCAAATCCACTTAACCACTTCACCAACTCCTGGTAGAAATGGGCATGAGCAGCTTCAGCTCCAGCAAACATAAAATGCATGCGTCCAGCGGCGTGTAAGGAACGATTCTCACTCAATTTACCAACCCAACAGTATCAATGTGCTGGATTCATGGCCCGGATTCGGCATATTTAATCTCGATTATGACAATACTTCCGTGTTTGTCATCAGCTGGTATAGTCAAAATGTCCAGTAACAAAAACCGCTGGTGTAATATCCGTAAAATATAGCCACCGTCAGGGTACAATAAAAGGTAAAGTGATCCCGTTACAGATCCGGTGTGGCTCAGATGGTGGGGTAAAGGTATAAGCTTACTCTTCCATGGCCGCGGCACTAGAATGGGGCGAGTGGTCATCAGCACGCCCCGGCCGCACTTTACCCCCGGGAAAGACTCGGTACCCATTTTACAGGAGGCTGGGTGGGCCCCAAGGCCGGTCTGAACGGGCGGAAAATCTCGTCCCCACCAGGATTCGATCCCGGACCGTATTAGGTTATAATACTTAATACAATTAAAACAATGTACGAAGATTTGCTCAGTATATATATCCAATCTGGGTTTCGTGCTTCATAGGCGTACTTTTCAAAAAGATTTTCCAACCAGAAACTGCGGCCCATCTGTATGTTTACCTCCATGGGGTCATACATCCATATCCTTAGAGACATTTAGTCGTCATAACATGAACATTCATTCTGAGAGGATACAAAACTCCATCTGCTTGCTCGCCTGAGGTAAAGCATCTGCATTCTGGAGGGTACTGATCTGGGTCAGAGTGCAGTTTATATGCAGCATGCAAAGAGATGGGCGTGGGAAAGAAGAATCAGTGCAACGCTGAGTTCGTGGTAACTGCGGGAACAGTGTATGTAAATACGTTTCACTTTCTGTAAAATTTCTTCCAGCAGAGGAAGTGGTTACGGGATGCAGGTTGGTGAGTAGACCTTGGGAAGGGGTGTATGGGGAATCCACCCCTGGTAATTCTACACAACTGACTTCACTTACGTAAGGGACAAGCTAACGTTCGGTATTCTCAAATTACATACACATTGGCGATTCCTTTTAGACGCGTTCGCAAAATTGCTGAAAGCGACTATTAGCTTTGTCAGGCCTGTCTGTCTTCGTCCGCATGGAACAACTAGGCTCCCATTAAACAGATTTTCATGGCATTTCATATGCGATTATTTTTCGAAAATCTGCCGAGAAAATTCACGCCCCGGTAAAATCTGACAAGAATAACAGCTACATTACATGACGACCAATATACATTTTCGATAATATCTCACTTACTTCTAAAAATGAGGTGTTTCAGAAAGGGGATGTAGAGAAGAACAAACCACGCATTTTACGTTAAAAAAATTTTTTTCCCCGAAAATCGTGCCGTTTATGATATAGTAGAAATATATTGTACAGCCGGAGAGACCACAGATGACAATTATGGCACATTCGCATTGCATGCTGGATACCTAAGGCCACAAACACACACTCAGAATATGTAATATTGGTGCCTTTCCACTGCAACAATGGTTGCACGAACGTGCCTCTGTGTTAAGTCATACCTGCGCTACCTGTCTTGTTATATACGCGAGGAAGTTACTTTGATTTTAAAAAACACTGACGGATTCCCATACCAAAAACGTAAAGCTATCATTGTACAGGTCTAAACAGGCCCTTATTATGGTTCCAAGAGATTCAGGCTCCCAGGATTTCTAGACAATCCACACATGAAGGTGTCAAGATTGTCAGCTATACGGACCGGCCGCCTTTATCCCCCAAGAAACATCCGTAGTACTCATTTATGTTAGTGACTGGGTGTATACCAGGCCCACGGTGCGGCCGGAAGGGTTAAGTTAACAAAAAATATCAATGACTCCAGCGGCAACCGAACCCGCTACCTTCCGGCCTGTAGAGCAGTACCCTAACCACGTCACCGCATTCCCAAACCAATAAAACGTATGTATTAATCACTACATACTTTGCTCATCTAAAATGAACCTAAGTACTGCGTAATCTGAATGCAGGTGAAATTTATTGACTTGTTCGATATGAGAAGGTTAATTTCAGCAAGTTCTTTGGGTTCTGCTTTTCGAACCATTATTCTACACCTCCGAGTATTCTTTAACGAAACACCATTTACAGCAGAACTCCACTTATCCTGATTAAATGGGACGGCGAGCCATCCAGATATGCAGAAAATCCGGATAATTGGATTTTTCTTTGAAAATAGGCTACATTGGCAATTTGAAGTTCGGCTGTTACTATTTACAGTATGGACATGAGTCTAAACCTTTCAACTACGCCTGACTTGCAGTTCCAGAAGCCATAACACTGCGCGATACTTGATCCGATAACCGGTAATTTCAAGGCGTTATCTTTGTAGAATTCACGAAAAATTTACCCGAAGGGCCAAAGCGATCCGAACAATCGGCGATCCGGATTAAGTGGAGTTCGCTGTACTCAATAATTATACGTGATTAAAATTCCTCGTTACAGTAAGATAATGCAGGTAACCTGGGAACATTGTTTGGGAACCGCGGCCGTACAGGACACCGGCTAAAGGGGCTTTACTATTCAACATACATCTACGAACATTTCCTTCCCAATTCTGGATCCCTTATGGGATTTTACTCCAAATTGCAAGCGACAGAACTACTGATCCCTAATATCCAACAGAACATAATAGGCTATATAAAAACGCGGCCAAAGTTATTGCAGACGTGTTCATGACTGGTGAAGACCTTTCTGTCAGCAATAAACGACATCGTTTGAGAATCCACAGCATTCCCCACCAATTACATTACGAAGGGGTGCTGGTAAGTCCTTAGCCCGACCTACTTCCCGATGTCGTAGGACGGAATCGATAGTGTCTTTGGAAAGAGGGTTTGTTCATGTGCCGAACTGCAAGTCTTTTCTTGTTACAGAGGCTGAAAGGAAGCATGTCAGGCGACGCGCGATTTCAACAACATGGGAACGCGAGCTATAATCAAGTTTTTTTTTCCTGCAAGGCAAGGTGCCAAAGGAAATTCACGCAATTCTGACAGAAACATTAAGGGAACATGCACCATTGTATGCCACCGTCAAAAACTGGGTGGTCCAATTTAAACGTGGTGATTTTTCCATCTGTGATGCACCTCGTCCTGGACGACCCAAAAGTGACCACCCCGGGGATTATTGATCATATTAACGAGCTAATCTTCGAAGATGCCGGATTTCGGCTAAATCAATAGCTGACAAACTGGGCATCTAATGCGAGCGGGTTGGGTCCATCATTCATGAAGGTTTGGCCATGCGGAAGCTCTCCGCGAAGTGGACCCCGAAATGCCTGAATGAGGATCAAAAACGTCAACGGTGCCAGTCGTCTGAGCAACTTTTGGAATTTTTTCGGCGCGATCCAAATTATTTCCTGTCACGATTGGTGACCAAGGACGAAACCTGGTTATATCACTATGACCCGGAGACAAAGCAACAAACGATGAAGTGGCGGCATAACGGCTCACCCCGCCCCCAAAAAATTCTGAGTACAAAAACCCGCTGGAAAAGTTCTCATCTAGATTTTTTGGGATCAAGACGGCATCCTCCTCATTATGTTCCAAAGGGCCAAACTATCAACGCCGAGTATTACTCATCTCCGCTGGTGCAACTGAAGGACATTTTGAAGGAAAAACGCCGCGGGAAGGTCGCCAAAGGTGTTATGTTCTTGCACAATGCACCGGCTCACCGGGCACTTGCAACCCAGAAGAAAATGGCCTATATGGGTTTCCAATGTCTTGATCACCCACCCTATTCTCCGGATCTGGCCCCGTAGGACTACCACCTGTTCTCTGGACTGAAAACAAAATTGAAAGGTCGCTATTTTTCGTCCGACGCGGAGGTCATTGCTGCCGCGGAGACCTGGTACAACGGACAACATTCTGATTTTTTTTTGAGTGGCTTGCAAAAATTACAGCAACGGCCTAAGAAGTGGGGAGTATGTTGAATAAATCACCAGTTTGGTCGCTGTAGCTTGTGTCCTTCCTGGTCGGGTTAAGGACTTATCAGCAGCCGACTTCGCATTCCTGGCTACAGTGGATGCTTCTCGTTTGGGTGAAGAGGAAGAGAGCGTCAGGCCGAACAGTACACATACGTGAACGTAAGAGTAGTTTCTTGCCATCCGGGATGTTCAGCAGGTAGAGGGGATAGTGTTCAGACAATCAGCAGAATGTAGATTAATCACACATGCGGTACAAATCTCAGCTGTACAAGCCTTCGACGAAGTATTACAACACGCAATTACAAACGAAAACGAACTCGAAAATAGATTTTTTTAAATTTATTTACGGTCTTATGGCCGTCTTAAACTATGCACGACCCTCAACTGCTCTCTAATATGTCTTTGTACTGCAACATACACAGAGGAGTCGTGGCGTGGCGCTGTAATTGTATTGCGTTCAAGGATGTACAGTACAAACTATCGGCAGAAACATGCCCGGGACAAAACTGGCGGCGTGAAGAAATACGTAAATCATAAAGAGCCTGGGCGTTTAAAAACTAGCCATTATGCGATACGTGCTAAAGAACAGAGAAAAAAAAAACACTTTTGAAATTGTTCGGGAGGAACCAGAAGAATAAGTTTCTTTTCCAGCACACTTAAGTGCCATTTCGACATCAACATAGCTGAAACAGGCCTGCTGCGAATTTTGTTCCTCTGGGATATCGTATGACCGCTTCAGAGTAAAGTGGGCATTTTGCAACCATCACAGATTCCTGAGGACCAATACACACACAACTCAAAGACGCTGGAACCTAAACCCCAGACCGCGACCAATCACCAGCCCCAGCTGCCACCGACCGCACTACCCAACAAATACGTACCCAGTATCGACTACTCACACTACAATGAACGAAAAGTAACCGCTTAAAATTTTTCTCAGTACGGAACTAAATTCGTAAGAACAGCATGAATAATGTACGCATGCACAAGCATTACAATCAACACAAATGCATGTTCTGAATTCAAACACCTTCCGTAACATGCGTGTGTTACGAACAATAACAGTTATCCACAAGCACTTTCATACCACTATCCAGTCTGATATTATGTAAACCCGTACCAGCGTATCGTACTTGTGAGTCAATATACATTATTATTTGAAGCACTGAATGAGTGTCGAGTTATTATATGCTCACTCTTTGAAGAATCAACATTTGCCAGTCTACACATGACCAAACAGAAACGAACGTACTGTCCAAGACACAGAACGTACAAATAAGTAAAGGTTACAGAAATATGAATGACGTGAGAAACCAAGCTTCACGAGAAGCTAAAAATTGCAGAACTGAACGGTGTTAACATAATTCTCTCAGGGTTTCAGGTTCAAACGGATGACAGTCTCTGTGTCTCGCCACCGTGCTGTAAAGGGGGTTGTGCCAATGTTTCGAAGGAACATACCGCCTCCAGCTCCAGGGTGAAAAAAAAACTGGACAGATATGGGTAGCATAGTCCTCAGAAACTTCGGTACATACCCATTACACTAGATGGCGGAAAACACCACAAGCCCATCATTTGGAATAACTGTTTAAAAAAATATATTAACAAAGCAGGCTATTTTCCGCTATGAGACATTTGTTTCAATGCCGAGTGTAATCTGCGAGCTTACTCTGGCCCTACGAAACTCTTCAGCGCGATGCTGTTTATACTAACGTTAATGTTAAAGATTGGCAGTCGATCCCTTGGTTTGAAGGCGAGATAATACCAACCAAGGAAGTAATCTGCCTTGTTTGCTTGCGGATGGGAGGAGGGGGAGAGAGGGAGGGAGGATGGTCTACATAATTCGACCCACCAGACCTTTTTAAATTCCGAAGCACATCACATTCAGTACCCATCACAAGCGAGCACTGTTCATGTCTTCCCAGCTCACCACACCTACCAGTGCGTTCGTAACGGTGTTACCATCTGTTAACACTCTTCCATGTCAGTTTCCTGCCCAAACCCTCCCACTGTCTAACACTCTACGCACATTACACACAATCAGTTACTATGCAATCATACAAGTTCTACAATGTTTTCTGTTACATGCTGTTACAATTACCAAGGTAACACAATGACGGAGGTTACAATGCATGCACTCGAGTCGCCTTCTCAATTACCTTCGGATATAATACACATTACACTTCAAAATTTAATACTGAAACCGATACTTATCCGTCAAACACAACTATGTATTTAGGAGTCAAGAAATCAGCTACGTCGTAATATTAACTACAATGCATAAAACTAAAGGGCGTCGACCCCGACTCACGGCAAAGTGAACAGCGAGAGACTGTGCTACCTGCTGCCATGCAAGACGGTCCGAGGAAAGAGATGACGCTAGGTGTGGGATACAACAACGACAATGCACAGCCAAAACTCAACTCTGAAAAACAAAACAGGAGACACAAATTTCTCGTGCGACAGGCCTATGGGCATGGAGACAAACACAGACAGCTGCAGGATAGCCGGTGCATCTATAATTTTGTTTGCATTATAACTATACATACAATGACGTCTCAAGCGTTTAACAGGACGTTATTTGGTTATGAAAGAACGTCCGCAACGACGCAGTAAGGCTCATTAGGAATTTTGAACGTCAGGTTACTACGGGTTATACGGGGATTGTGGGTCATATCAATCATGGATACAGGCTTCGTATATTTTGAACATTCTGAAACACAATTGCGACTGTGCCTTTCGTAGATGGGCTCTTGGGATTCCCAATTTAACTCAGGACGCACAACTACACAAACACCAGCATGTCGCCCAGTGATAAAAGCCATTCCATTTCCGAAACGCAAACTGACAGCAATGCGATGCAACGAAAAACCGACGGTCCAGGGTTTCGCTGCGGTGTTTCACCAACGCCTCATCCACACACACACACACACATCCATTCCGCTACTATCAACGCTACAGCACACACAGTACTCTAAGATATAGACTACGTACACACGAAAACAAGTGTGCGACATTTTATAAGTTAAAATTGTAATGTACACTTTGTAAACTCGCAACATGACGAGAAGCGGCAAAACTTCACGCCTTCTTAACTTCGGTACCAGTTCGGAGTGGTCAGCTTCACGTTCCGGCGGTCTTATCCCTCGATAGGATGCTCGGCACGTCCATGAACTAGTCTGAAAAACCGTGGCGAAGTGTGGGAGTGGGGTTAAAACCCTGCGGTTGATGGGGGATCAAAACTCTCGTCGTACATCCTACAACCTCATACTTTACAGACTAAAGATATAGACCCACGCGAGTCGTAACACACTACCGCTGGGACAGAAAAAGTAATTCCGCGGCGATCAAATATTTTTCGACCACTATGACGAATACTTCACAATTGGCTTCAGACCTCTCATAAGCGGGGGGCTGTCAGCGCTTAAGTCCTAAATGTTTCGCGGATTGAAAGCTGAGAACCGCCCTACGAAACCATCTGTATTTATAAATCAGCAATTTATTTAACAAAGCTGTCAGTAAATGAGTCCATGCAGAGTCGAATGAATGGATTAAAGTGAAGTAGGGGCGCAGAAGGGGACCGCCTCTGTGGTCTAGTTGTCAGTTTCTGGCTACAGATACAGAGGTCCCGGGTTCGATCCCCGGCGCTACCAGATTTTCTGAGTAGTAGTGGGTCTGGAATGGGGTCCACTCAGCCTCGTGAGGTCAATTGAGGAGCGACTTGAATGAAAAAAAGTAGCGGCTCCAGGTCTAGAAAACAGAGATTAACGGCTGTGGGGACCCGTTGAGCTGACCACGTGACACCCCTCTATCCGCAAAAGTTGGCACTAACTTCGCCGACAGGCGGCGGCCGCTCTGTCGGTATAGTTCGCATGCGGACTAAGGCCACGGAGTTTAGTTTAGTTTTAGGGGCGCAGAAGTAAAGCGGACGTGACCTATTGTAAGGTGCCACCCGGGAAGACCGGTGTTCCACCCGATATTTCAACATCACACCTCCGAAACGTAAGTCAAGAGATTACCGCTTTTGCCTTTACGTTTCATGCAAACGTAACCTGGTTTTTGGTTGCGGTGCAGAGATGCATTCTACGAAGCTGCGTTACAAGTCACAAAGTTCCTTCAGCATGCAACACTACAAGAAAATTGAGATTCAGATTTACCATCTGTTCACGAAGTATAACAAGTGACGTCTCGTTCAGTCATTTTCTTTGAACCCAACCAGCTGTACGGTGTTTCTTCTGTGTATTTTTGCTGTCGCGTACTGTCCACATTCGTTACAGTTCTTACAGAATGCGCTTTTTTTTAGTACGCGAAATTACGTACACAACATAATGACGGTTAAGATAAGCTGCGTCCGGGTCTGCACTTTGTCTCTTACGATGACGGAAGAGAAGCTAACGGTGGTTGAGAACAGGATGCAATGGAGAATATTTAGAACAGCCGTTCCCACAGTGCGCTCCATGAATCCCCAAGGGATCCGCGACCAGTTCCCAAAGATCCGTGGATACATCTCTGTAATGCTTTACTTTGAAGTTTACTTATTTTGTAATTAAGGGAACAGTGCTTTGTTAAAAATAATAGCAGAACTTCTTTAATTGGCGATATCTTTATTTCGCATGACCGTTGGGAAATGTAATTAAGAAACACCCCCGGACCCACGCAGCGAGCGCAAATCAATTTAATTAAGGGCAAATCATGCAATGCACTATTACGTACGCTACTGAAATGTATTCGCAGCTATCTACAATCAGTTCTGAGATATAAATGTTCAATTTTGAATAGCTATCATCTGGACACAATATTTACGTGAGCAAGGAAGAGGATCCGTGGTTATTTTTCGAAGCCAAAAGGAGTCCGCCAGCACAAAAATTTGCGAAACACTGACCAGATCCTAACAGAAAGGAGGGTGTAAACTGTTTGAAATCTTCAAGCCTTAGCGCTATGGGAAGCCTACGTATCACAAACAGGACGATAAAATGGGCGAGGGACGAGAATTCGTACAAAATTTTGGCCAGGAAACCTGTAATGAGTCTACTTGGAAGATATGAGCGTAACTGAGTGGAAATTAAACTATAGCTTAAGGAATTCTATTAAGATGGGAGAGTATGAATTATGGGTCACCTCAGGGACCAGTGGCTAATCTTCGTGAACACGGCAACCTGCATTTGGGTTTCACAAAGGCGGAATATTTTTGTTTCGAGAAGCTGGACGATTCATGTACTCAAGTAAAGACTATGCTCCATGAGGTACGTTGCGAGTATACCTACGACTGCGATGCAATATCTCGAAACACTAATAACCCTAAGAATGACAATTAGTACGATAGTATATAAATCCTACAAATACTTCACAGTGAGGACGCTGAAAGATTCCAAGGTCTACGAAAACGTCCATCGAAAGCACAGTCACGCAAAATAAACGTGACATAGTACTGTGAATATCGACTGAAGTAGTTACCACGGCTATACGAGTGCACGCAAAACTACACCGCGCACGCTACCACAAGACTATTTGTTTATGGAACAGGCGTACTCGTACAGCCCTATGTTCTGGGGATTTTTACTTACTTAGTCCGTATAGCAACTCGTTACGATTTTCTGTACTCGTCCAGACCGGCCCTGGGCCCCACCCTGCCTCCTGTACAATGGGGTATCTGTTCTTTTTTCCCGGGGGTAAAAGCGGCCGGGGAGTGGCAATGACTACCCGCCCAATCTAGAGAAGAAGTTAAAGAAAGGATAAAGCTATACCTCTACTCCCACTCTGGACCTACACGACCTGTTTTGTGGTGAACTGTACCTCTAACTTTTACTTTTACTTTTACCTTTGAACGAAGAGAGCCAGATTGATAAATGCAAGTAAAAACACTATTTATTTGCAATGAGGACAGCACCATTCTTGAATATGCAAGTCTTCCAGATAATAATAATAATAATAATATTTATTAACTGCAATTGGGTTGTTAACCGGTGGCAGTGGTTATTTTACATGTATACAAAACATGAAATCGGTTACTACTGAATTTAAGTCGGGAGGGCTACATGAGAAGCATGTAGTGGCAACTTGGAATCTTGGGAACCATCACAGCATTTGCTTTTAGACACAGGGAAACCAAGAAAAACCTGTGTCGAGGTGGCCGGTCGCAGGACCTTCCGAAATGATTCGTAAATACTTCCTAAAGTTCCGGAGGAGACGGCTAACTCCACCTTCAGCGCAGTCCAAGAAGAGTAAGCTGCCTGGAAGAAATGACTGTATTATGCAGACGAAGTACTAGTTAGGCGATTGCAGTAGCTCCGCATACGCTTCCTACTCTTCTTGGGCTAACATGACAACGGGGGAAGAAAGCTCGTCCGAAATGTCGGTAACTACCGAATTACACGGTAGCATATCTCCGAAGACCTGAATCTTCCACGCCATCGCTGTGAAAATCTCAAATCAGAGGCGCCCGTTCCTGTTTGCTCGGCCAACGAAGTAACAAAATTCGTATGCTTATGACAAGTAACTCGACTGACCAAGCGTGTCTGTAACTCTGCACGTGCAATTCAAGGCATATAACCCACACCTCAGTTTTTAAACACTGTCGATAAAACGTCGAAGAAATAAGCCAAGTGTCACGATGAAATGAAATGTCAAATAAAAGGAAACAAAAGGGACAAAAATGTACATGCGCGCATCGAACATCATATTACGACGAACTAAGACCTCTTTCTGCTATAGGTACGTCGCCATTTGCTGTTCTGAAACATTTTGCCACTTTCGACTTAAACGCCATCAATTTAATCCCGATCAGGCCGTCGAAATTCCCTGTATGGGTTGGGAGGTTATGCGTAAGTAAAGACATCAAACTCCGGAACACTGCCGAATGGGTTTTATTACGCACTCCCTGTGCAAGGCAGTGCCATGCGTGTTGACATGGACTCACAAGAACTGTCCAATCAATATTAACGTAGGATTCCATCCCCTTGCTTGTGCCCCTCAGGGTTCAACAGAGGTTAATTCAATGCCAGCTCCAACATATGGTACGTCGGACAGCTACGTAGGGGCACATAAGTTTTTACTTCCGGACGCCTGCTCAGTTTCCGTTCAGTCTGAAAGCAATTTCCTATCCTACAGAACAAGCGACCTACACATGAAGGCTCAAGCTATGCAAATGCATAGAACTAGGAGCATATATTGAAAAATAACAATGACAATGAAACTACCAATACAAATGAATGCAAGAATATAAGTCGCACGGTTACTGAAGAAGTTAAGTCTAGGATTTAACCGGTTTTTTAGACATGCTTTCGGGAAATAAAGTAAATCTCCGACTTATGTACATTCAATTTCGTGCATATTTTTTCCGCCCGGTGCAAATTTAAAAAAAAAAAAACTGCGAATCAAATTAGATAGCAAGGAATGTTTAATTATACATATTATAATCTCTTTTGTACTGGCACTTGTCTTAATCGTTGCGTTGTATATTTCGAGGCACACTTTTGCAATTTTTCCTTAGCGTGCGAGGAAAAAAACTGAACTGCACTGAATTTAAAGAAATCCCACTTACGAAGAATTCGACCTACGTGAGGTTTCGCGGAAAGCAACCCTTACGTAATTATGTGACTAGCTGTACAGGTTCTTTCCACTCTTAGAAAACAACGTTGAATGTATTTGCCCCGTCAGTGCGCGCCACATGTGTCGCCCATCCCTTCCTCACTGACTGGAACATCCTAATTTTCTAACGCACAAAGAACGGTAAAATAATGAAAGTCCTCATTTCGCAATTTTATCCTGCCTCCAGTCATTTCAAGCTATTTAGTTCCTAATTACCTCCTCAGCATCGTTCTCAAACATCTTCAATCGATGCTGCTCTCCCGGGTGAAAGGTCGTGTTTCATGCACACTTAAAAAAGAGGTAAATTAGGCCCATAACGATGCACATTTTAACACTTCGGGAGAAAAATTCCGCAGTAGAATAATCGCGTCAACAAATCAAAATTCTATTGCGGTAGAAATAAAGAGCAGATTGAGGTCAGGAAATGCTTGCTATCATTCGGTGTAGAACCTTTTGTCTTCCAGGTTGCTATCCAAAAATTTAAAGATCAAGATATATAGAACTATAATATTGCCTGTTGTTTTGTATGGGTGTGAAGCTTGGTCGCTGACATTACGGGAGTAAAGGAAGCTGAGGGTGTTTGAGAACATGGTGTTGAGGAGAATATTTGGACCTAGGAGGGACGAGGTAACGGGGGAATGGAGGAGACTGCATAACGAGGAGCTAATGATTTGTACTCCTCACCAAATATTGTGCGGGTGATAAAATCGAGAAGAATGAGATGGGCTGGGCATGTGGCGCTTATGGGTGAGGAGAGGGGGGTGTTTAGGGTCTTGGTGGGGAAACCGGAGGGAAAGAGACCACTGGGGAGACCTAGGTGTAGATGGGTGGATAATATTAGGATGGATCTCCAGG
>Ga0131853_10018152_pt1 | contig 12803 bp, 7 predicted proteins | sample TergutLab28metaG_FD_92764 | JGI IMG/M metagenome (GOLD analysis project Ga0131853, IMG submission 92764) | Labiotermes labralis P1 segment gut microbial communities from Petit-Saut dam, French Guiana - Lab288 P1 (version 2) (version 2) | ecosystem: Host-associated > Arthropoda: Insects >...
TCATATCCCGGTTCAGGAAACACCCTGTGCATAAGTGCCCGAAAGGTGTCATCAAAGGTTCTTCCGCCCGGCTGGGCTTCGGCAATGATAAAACCTCCGCCATCGAGATATTCTCGAAGTTTTCCGGCAAGGTTTTCCATTTCGGCTTGCGTCATCGTCCAATTTCTTCCCGAAAACGAAATGACGGGAGACTGCAAAAGATGATCCGCCGTTGCATGCCGAATGTCAATCGACTGCCAAGTCATTTCTAAGCCCCATCGTGATTCGACGAAGAGCGTTAGATTGTTGATGTCATTCGGATGGACATTCCATGCATCGTCATTGCCGAATTGGATTTTCGACATCAGCACGGGTCTGCGTCCTTTGGAAAGAAAGAGCAGAGCAAAGGCGGTGTCGGAAATGACAAATCCGCCTGACCGCCAATGACCGCCGCCAAGAGGGTCTTGAAGTGCCAATATCTTTTCCGTGCCAGCACGATACCAGTCGTGCCGACCAATGAAACGTTGGTTTGTCGTTCGCCCCACCCGTTCCACTGCGTAAAGATAGTAAAGCAACCAACCCGACCCCCTCGGATTAGTTGAAACGCTGAAATTTCTCGCAAGCCAGTCCAAGCCGAGTGCAATTTGATCGGAATACCTACTGTCCGTTCTTTGAAAACAGAGGATCCGATCTCCTTGAACGATTGCACCGCCTCGATCCAACACGCCTGCCGAAATGATTAAACTGGCGATGCCAGCAGTGGTCATGCTCCCAGTGGCATGGCTACTGCCGCCGCCCGCTGACGGTATGTATCCCCAGCCGCCGTCTCGATTTTGCGTTGCAGACCAGTATCGTCGGGCTAGTCGCCAAGTTTCGTCGTTCACCCGAACTCCTGCACGCTCCGCCTCGTAGAGGGCGAGAACCGCAAATTGGGAGCAGGACAAATCGCTGTCGCCGGTGGGATGATAACGCCAGCCGCCGCTATGATGGTTCATTCTGCTCTGCTGTCTTTCAATGAGTTCGACGTTTTGACGAATCAGCGGGAGGTCTCGTTCCGGTTCAACGACACTGAATGCCATCGTTTGCAGGGTGAGCGAATAAATCCGTCCCGATTGTTCGGCGGGAAAGGCACGTAGAAATCGCATTGCCCGCTGAATGCTCGGATCGTTTGCCGGGACACCGCTATTTATCATTGCGAGTACTGCAATAGCGGTCGAGCCGGTACGTTCGGCACCACCTTCCACTGTCCAACTTCCGTCAGGAAGTTGCGTCCGTTTCAGGTAGGCGATTCCACGGTCGATTGCCTGTCTAACGTCTCTGGGGTCGATGTCCTGTGCCTGTACTGAAACCACGGCAAAGGCAAAAACACCCAGGATGCAAAGGAGATAATACTTCGGCATTGGAATCGTAAAGTAAGCACCACACGTCGACTCATTATACCGGTTTTTGGTGGCTCGGTAAATGACGCGGAAGAAACCGCTCACTGTATTTTCCCCTGCTTACGCTTGCGGCTCTGCTGTTTTCGGATACAATACCGCGAACGCGTCTTCGTAACGGGCGGGTGCAGTTCTTTCGAAAAAGAGTTGTCCAGTGTGCCTGTCGGAACGCTTCTCGAACATCGGGAACGGAATATGAATATCAGACAAAGAATCCTCACACCTATGGTTTCGCTAGTGATCGCTTGCGGTGTCACGGTTCTCATTGCCTCCATGCTACTTTTCAGCAATGCACTGAACAACGCCATGCGCGAAAGGCTTCGCGTTGCCATAAATATCGTTGAACATGAGATCGAAGAAATCAAGGCAAGGGCGTACGTTGCGGCGATAGGAGTAGCAAATAATCCGACTTTGATAAACGCTCTCAAAAATAATGACCGTGACGCATTGATCGTCATAGCGAATCGATTGGCGGAACTATTGCAGGTTGACTACTGCACGATACTTGATAACGAGGGAACGGTCATCAAAAGAACGCATGCTCCCGACAGATACGACGATAACATTGCGCATTTGCCGCAGGTAAGGTCAGCACTTGCCGGAAAAACGGGAGCGCATATTATACAAGGTCCCATTGTGCGTCTTGGAATATCTGCCGGGAGACCTATATTCGATGACGATATGAATATGATAGGCATTGTTTCCTTAGGATTCAGGCTGGACACCCCAGATGTAACAGAGAGATTGCGAAATCTTACCGGGTGCGAAATAACGCTTTACATGAATGATGAACGTGTTTCCTCGACCCTGTTAAACGAGGACGGAACCGACATATTAGGGACAACTGCGGGGGAATGTATAAGCGACCTAGTGCTGAATGGAACGCCGCTTATCAGTAGAAAAAAACTTTTTGGCAACGATGTCCTTGCTCTATACGTCCCGTTATTCGGCGAAGACGATGTTATTGTGGGGATGCTGTTTGCTGGTTATTATGTGGTGGAGGATATAAGCAGGATATGGGCGTTGGCTTTGTACGGTACGTTGATAACGCTGGTAGTGCTGGCAGTATGCATTATACTGGCAAGATTTCTCATCGTTTTTGTTGAAAGCAAACTGCAATTTCTACTGGACAATCTTAAAAATAGGGATGAAATGCTACAATCCACCAATGATTTTCTTCACCTCCTGTACGGCAACGCGCCTGTCGGAATGATTACAATCGACAAAGACTTTATCGTTACGGACTGTAACGATAATTTACTTACAATGCTTGGTGTTACAAAACTAAATTATGATGACTTGGTCAACAATAATTTGCCGGAATACCAATCGGATGGAATTAAATCAAAAGAAAAAATCTTTGAAATCATTGAACGTGCGCATGACGGACATGGACAAACGTTGGAATGGGAATATAAATCGGCTTCGGGGGAAACCATCCCCTGTGAAATCACGGTAACTTATGCAGTGCATGAAGGAAAACCTCTAGCGTTGAGTTACGTGTACGATCTTCGCCAAACCAAAAAAATGGAAGACCAAATATTTCAACTGGAATTAAAAGCCGAAAAAATCTATTACGATGCCTTGACGGAAATTTACAACAGACGGTATTTTGACGAAAACATCAATATAATTATGAAATCTTTGTCGCGTTCCGCCGGTACTCTCAGTTTGATGATGATTGATATTGATTATTTCAAAAAATATAATGACACATACGGACACAGCGAAGGAGATGTCTGTCTTAAAAGCGTCGCAACGGCTTTCTCCGAATGTATGAAAAGGAAAGGTGATTTTGTCGCCCGATGCGGCGGAGAAGAATTTATCGTCGTCCTGCCTAATACCGATGAAGCCGGCGCGCGTATCGTAGCCGAAAGATTGCTCCAAAGCACACGGGAACTCGCAATACCCCACAAAGCAAGTGATGTGGAAAACTTTGTTACAGTTTCCATAGGAGTTACTACGGGAACCGTAAATCGCACTCTCACTGCTGATGATTTCGTCAAACGGGCAGACGAGATGCTGTACACATCTAAACAAAACGGTCGCAATAGGTATAGTTTTGGACGTTTTTGAAAATTTGCGTTGCCATGCGGTCAGCGAGAGACAGCAGATTGTGGAAAAATCGCCCTCTTACACGGTGTCTCTTTTTGAAGCGTTTCTTTTTGGTATAATTCAGGACAGCCTCACGGAATTTTAATTGTTTTATGTCCTTGAATATCGCAGTCGGGAGCGATCATCACGGTGTTCCTGTCCGAAACAAACTTGTCGAATTTTTACGGCAAAAAGGTCACGTTGTCAGTGAATTTGGTCCGCCGATTGACGCTCAGCAACCCACGGACTACCCCGACGTTGCTGTGGAAGTCGCCCGATACGTCTGTGCCGGCGAAACGAATCGCGGCATTTTGATCTGCGGCACCGGCATTGGAATGTGTATTACAGCAAATAAATTTGCCGGAATACGCGCCGCGCCGATCATTGACGAACTTTCTGCCGAGTTTTGCCGTCGGCACAACGACCTGAATGTCCTCTGCGTTGCCAACAACATGCTGAGCGAGGAACAAATTCTCCAAGTCGTTCAGGTTTGGCTCGTTACCCCGTTCGACGGTGGAAGACATGCCCGACGAATCGACAAAATCCGTTCCATTGAACGTAGTCTTGGAATGTGTTGACGGGACTCCGAAGTGGTAAGATTCTCCGTTCTTTACGAAAGTATTGCCCCGCGACGAAATATAAGCCAAAAAAGAGGCAATCGGGTTTGACTTTGCTGTTTTCTGTATCATACTACCTCCGATAAGGGCTGTAGTGTCGCCCACGTTCCCGTTTTGTATCCCTACAAGGAGGCTTCCTCAATGAAAAAAGCGTTCGTTCTCACCTCATGTTTCGCGGTGTTACTCATTTTGAGCACAGTGAGTTTTGCCCAGCCAGCAGGTGCTCCGGCTCCCCCGCAAGTGCAGTTATCCGTTGAAAGAATTATTGCCGAACCCCAGGCGGACGGCACTACTGTCTGGCGACCGGCGGCTCCGCACGCACCGCCGTTTGGCTATCTGCCCTATCCAACTGTCGATGGTCGTCCCGCTTTTGGTATTCCGTATTCGTTTCCGCGTACCCAGCCTCGCCGTCTGGGCAACCGATTTGCCCCGCCGCCAGTGCCCTTCCAGCCTCATCCGTTGCCGGTTCCCGGTGCCACGCCGGGAGTAGTTCCGGTACAGGCTCCGCCGATGGTCGCTCCGCCGATGACTATGGGGCAGATGCCGCAACGTCAGGGAATACTCGGCGTGGCTTCTGCACGTTCAGCAGGTCCGCAACAACCGACCGTGGTTCACCGTCCTACGCCAGTCAGAAATTTCATGGCGTTGATGACTGCCCCGCGTCCCTATATTGGCTACGATCCCTTCGCAGGTTCCCCAGCATCTCATGGGCATGTACAGGTTCCGCTAGGACAAGGGAACGCGGCACCGCCAGCACACCTATTACAGCAATAGGAACCGGTTGTTTGCAGAACGGATTGTCCGGTTTCTGCTGAAAATACCGCCTTATCGGCAATAGTCGAACCAAAAAAAGGCGGGAAATAATTTGACTTTGCCATTTTTCGTAGCATACTCCAAGTAACAATGGTGGAGGTGTTGCCCCTGTTTCGTTTTTTCCCCTATTTTCCCCTAACAAAAAGGAGATTATCCAATGAAAAAGTTTTTCGTTCTTGTTTCATGTTTTGTGGCGTTGCTCGTTTTGGTCAACGTGAGTTTTGCCCAACAGGCTACTGTTGCGGTAACTGTTCCCTGCGCCTGTGATGCGACAGTTGCTCCGGCGTTTCCGTTCTTTTACCATCCTGTACCGAGAACTTTCGCGGACAGGCATGCCGTCAGGCGAGGGCTGACTCCGGTAGCCGTGGCGTTTCCGCCGCAGACTTTTGTAGGTCAACCAGTCCCTACCCGGCGCGCAGTCCGACTTGCCCAAACCAGTCCGGTTCCGTTTTCACCGGTGGTAGCCGAAGCGGATCAGGTTCCGGCTCAAATAGGACTTCCGATGGGCAGTTCAAACAGAGTGTTCCAACGAAGTCATAATGGTTCACGGACCATCAACTTCATGTCGTTTGTCGTTGCCCCGCAAAGCGGCTTTTATCCGTATCTCGAACGTGGTTATCCGTTGCCACCGGCGAGATAAGTACACTACCATGTGATGGACAAGCGCGAACGGCAGTCAGCAGATTTTTCCTGCTGACTGCCGTTTATCTTTCTGCCCTGTCAAAGGAAAGCAGAATGCCCGTGTTCGGGGCAAACAGTTTCCCTCGTTCGACTGTAACAATGTTACCAATACCAGCCCCCATTTGCCCATTTTGTTGGCTCATTGAGAGAGAATCTACACTATTCACTACGAAGTGCAAGTAGTGATGAAGTGCAAATTTGCATCCGATCATCCCATTCGATTCGCAGGTGCGGCACGAGCGGCAATGCTTCCATCGGTTCAGAACGTTCGACAATGTTCCGGCAAAAGATGTCAGGGCGAACCGTGTGCAATGCTCCGTATCGATCCTGAACCTGCAATGGCTGCGTCCGGCACAATTTTTGGCATGGCTCTTCCGGCTTCAAAAATTGCGTCCGCCAAAGACAGTGTTCCATTGTAAAGAGTGGAACCCGTCCTAGCACAATCTGCTCGACACGTTCCGACGGAACGAGTTTTAGCAGGTTCGCCATTTGTTTTTCATCCACATCCAAGCCGAAGGTAATCCGCTCTGCTCCCCAGTCGAGCATCTGACAAAACGCCACGTCATTGATGACATTCAGCGAAAAATCGACGATGACCGGCACTTGTCGATCCCGAAAGAAAACGAGTTCTTCCAAGTTTCGGGCAAGTACGGCATCCGGTTGCAAGTCCGCTATCTTATGCAGGAATTTTGACTCGCCCGGCTTCAAAATTCGCGGAAGCGCCGCCGTGAACTTTGCATGGATATTCCGAATTGCCGATGCCGCTCGCTTGTAGTCTTCCATGCTACACAGTTCCGCATAGAAGGACTGGCAACCGATTTCCGTCCATTTTGACAGTGTTTCTTCTTCAAAATGTGCCGATTCGCGGAAAAGGATGTGCAACATTATTAACTCTCTTTGTGTTCGTCGCACTGCAATTCTACCACAAAGGACACAAAGATTGCACAAAGGACACGAGGGCGAGTGTGCCGTCAAACTTTATTTATTTTCCCTATCTTGACAAGCCGCCCTGCGAGGCGTACAATGAAGCGGAATTCTAGGAAAAACCATTGTATATGAAGATTACGTCCCTTGAAATTGAGCGTTTCGGTCTCTGGTCAGGGCTGACTCTGCCCGAATTGTCAGAGGGAATTAACGTCTTCTACGGGGCGAACGAGGCGGGAAAGTCCACCCTACTAGAATTCATCAGGGCAATTCTCTACGGTTTTGGACAAGACCGGCACCAGTACATCCGAACACCGGGCAAGACGCAACATTCCCACAATGCCAAATTTTCTGGGGCTAAATTCTCTGGGCACGAATTCCACGCCGAACACGCCTCTTACGTTGTCTCCGGTGGAATGCTCCAGATGGAGACCCGAAACGGCGACCAATATAACCTCCGACGGATGTATCTGCCTGAACGAACTGGTAGCGAAGATCAAATCGACATCCAAACTCCCGATGGCACGAAACAAGGCACGCAACTGTTGCGTTCCCTTGTTTCCGGGATCGATGAGCAGACATTTAACAACGTTTTTGCCATCGGACTCGACGAACTCCAACGTCTTGCCTCACTGAACGACACCGAAGCCGCCGAAATGCTCTTCCGCTTGAGCGTCGGAATGGACCGCATCTCCATCGTCGATACAATCAAAGAACTCTCTGCCCGGCGGAACAAAATCCTCAACATTGCCGAAACCGAAGGCAAGCCGTCATTGCTCACGCAACTGCTCGTCCAGCGGGAAAAGATCATCGGCGAACTTTCCGACTCGAAACTGCTCATTCGGCAGTACGTGCAACTGCGGAATGAACAACGGATCGTTGATCGTACTGTTGCGAACCTTGAAGAAGACCACGCAAAACTGCAAAGGGAAAAACGGCTCTACGAAATTGCCAAAAATGCCGAGCCGATTTGGATTCGCCGGGATCACGTCCGGGACGAAATCAACGCAATGGGTGCAGTCGTTGCCGTTGGCGACAGTGTTATCCAGGAATTGAACGATGTCGAAGACGAGTTGACCGAACGCCGCGCCGCTTACGAGAGCGTCAAAGACGAATTTCTGAAAGCAAAAAAGGCAATCACCAGTCTGCCGGTGAGCGAAAAGGTCTGCAAACTTGCTCCCCGCATTGAAATCCTGCTCGAAGAAGAACCTCGCATTGTCGAACTCAACCACGAGATTGACGCTCTTGAAGCGGAAATCAATGACTTCAACAAACGGATTACCGAAGAAGAGTCGCAAATCCGCCGGGGGAGGTATCCGTTGCCTCCAGATGTTGGAAGCCGCCCCGCTAATCGGACAGGGGGCAACGAAGTGGAGCGACCGGATCAACTCGCCGATACATCCGGTCACTCCGCTACGCTACGTTCCCGGCTTTCATACAATGAAAGTTCCGCAAATACCATACAGGCAAGCGTCTTGGAGGAGTACAAAACTTACGCCAAGTCGGTGAACACGTCACGCAAGCGGCTTGCGAAAGCACAAGGGATGCATGCGGAATTGCAACGCCGCTCCAGAGATTTGAATGATCGGCTCAAAGTTGAACTTGCCAAACGGGAGGTCGGCAATCTTTCCGAAGCGGCTGACAGGGCGGCAGATACGGTGAATCAACTCCGCCGTCGGCAGAGCATCGGACAAAAGATGAACGAAATGATGCAGCATCACAAGGAACTCCGGCGGATCAATGCCTTTCTGATGCAAAATCAGGCGTTGCCCGGCTGGATGCTCGGATTGATGCTCTTCGCAGGACTTGCCGGGGTCGCATGCATCGGCTTGGGCTTTGTACCGGCAACAGTGGGAATTGTTGCGAGTCTTTCCCCTGTGCTTATCATTGTGGGTTGCCTAATGATAGGAGTGCCTATCTTTGCCAAGAAACAAGCCGAAAAGAGCAACGCCAAAAAGTTGGATAACAATCAACAGCAACTTGCGATGCTTTCGGGACAAATTGACAGGGCGAAGCAAGAAGCGGCAGCGATAGATGCCCGATTCCCCTTCGCGGGGACAGCGACGTTGGATGCCAGACTGCTCGAAGCCCAGCAAGAACTTTCCGCCCTCGAAAAATTGATGCCCGTCGAAACGCAACGGCAGGAAGTCAGTCAGCGTTTGAAACAGGCGGATGTTCGGCTTCAGCAGAGCAAAGAGGAAAACACGACGGCGACCAAACGCTGGGATGATTGGCTTCGCCGGGTGGGACTGCCGAGCGATTGGACACCAGCACGCATTCGGGATTTTCTTGAAAAGAGCGATGTCGTCGGCGATCTGCGGAAGGAACTCGACAAACGGGTCGATACGATCAACCAGCGAATCAAGGACATCAAAGTTATCACGAACCGGATCGACAATTTGGTTGCCGACATTGATCTGCCTGTTTCGGATGGGGCAAGTTATGTGGACATCCTCGGTGAAATACGCAAGAAGTTGGACGAGAACAACATCGCCGTTACGAAACGGGAAAAACTCGTCAGGGGCATCAAAGAATTCCGAAAGATGCGGCGGAAAGTCGTTGCCGACTTGCAAAAGGCGAAACAACAGGAGACCGATTTACTTCGGCAATTCGGCGTAAAAACACCGGAGGAACTTCGGGCATTGCATCAGCGGCACCAAAAGCATCGGCGACTGCTAGTACAGGAGCAGGGCATCCAGCGTGAACTTGAAGCGGCTATCGGCAACTTCTGTTCCGAGGCGACGATTGGTACTCTCTTGGAACCGCGAATTACTCGGAAAGTGTTGGAGCAAAAACTCGAAGCGGAACGACAAGTAGCAGAAGGGGACGGTGTTGAATTTGAAGACGAAATGCTGTCCGCAGAATTGACGAAACTCGCACCGTTGCCAGAAATTGATGTTCTGCTCAAAGAGGTGATAAAACGGATCGAAACTCTGTCGGCAAAATTGAGCGAGGAACTGCAAAATCGGGGAAAACTGACGGAACAGTTGCAACGAGTTGCCGAAGATCAGACGACAACGCAAAAGCAGCGCGAGTTGGCGATTATCAATGAGAAAATACGCCAAGCCCAATCGGAATGGCAAGTGTATGCGGTCTGTGCACGCATGTTGGATGAGATTAGATCGACGTATGAGCGTGATCGTCAACCGCGAACATTGGCGGAAGCGTCGGAGTTGTTAAAACAGTTGACGGACGAGCGGTATCATCGGATTTGGACACCGCTCGGAGAGGAAACGCTTCTAGTCGATGATCGAGACGGACACACGTTCGATGTTTCGTGGCTTTCACGTGGTGCGCGGGAGCAGTTGTTTATTGCGCTTCGTTTAGCATTGGCATCGGAGTTTGCGAGGCACGGTTCGGTCTTGCCGTTGATCTTGGACGATGTATTGGTCAATTTCGATTCTCGTCGTGCTTGGTCGGCGATCCAAGTGTTGCAGGACGTTGCCGTTGCCGGTTCTGGCAGGCAGATATTTTTGTTTACGTGTCATGAGCATGTGTGTCGGATGTTCCAAAAGATGGACATACCGGTTCGTATTTTACCCCCGGTGGAGCGACCGGACGCTAAGATGCGAGTATTGCAACCTCGTTCGGTCATTGAGCGGCGGAGAAAGCGTCGTTTGCGTTATCAACAACGTCTTGAAGCGGATCGTGCCAGTCGGCGTATTGCTGACGAATTAGCAATGCGTGAGGAGTCGATTCGTTTGGATGCGATTCGCCGTGCAGAGGTACAGCGATTGGTTATCCAGATGCAACAGCAAGCGACGGCGGAGAAGGCGTTTGAGGCGGAGCAAAATAAGCAGGGCGGTAATGTTTAGGTTGCGTAAGTTGATCGGCGATAGCCGACTGGCACTCGGACTCTCGGACTGGTGCTCACGTTGGGAATATAGACACCGATAGATTTCTGTGGTATAATTGGAGAAAGTTGCCGAGCGTTTCGCACAATTTTCCAACCGCATGTCCGCTCCCGTCGATTTCTCCAAACAAAATTTATTTCGCGTTTCTCTCGAAAGTCCGCTCTCCGTTCAACTTGCCTTCCATCAGTGGACGTTCCGTATCACCCCCATCAGATTGATATTGCTCGCTCTCACGGCAACAGCAATTACCATCCTTCTCTTCCGACTCGTCGTGGGATTGGGTCCCGTTACCAATTTGTGCGATGATTGGCCCTGGGGAATCTGGAAATCTTTCAGCGTTTTTACCGGTATTGCCCTCGCAGGCGGCGGTTATGCGACTGCCCTAATTGTCCATATTCTCCATGATGACAGACTCAAACCCATCGCACGGGCAGCGTTGTTGTCCTCGCTGATCGGATACATTCTCGCGGTAACGGCTCTGTTCGCAGAAATCGGTCGTTGGTGGAATTTTTGGCCTCCATTTCTCTTTTGGGGGTACGAGTCGATCATGTTTGAGGTTTTTGTGTGTATCACCCTCTACACCCTCGTACAAGTAGCGGAGATGTGCGAAATCATCACCGAAAAGGTATTTCGCATATTTCACAGGTTTTTCGTTGTGATTATGCCCTTCCTTCTCATTCTGGGAGTGGTTCTGCCGACATTGCACCAATCGTCGCTCGGCGCACTCTACCTGATGATGGATGGCAAACTACACCAACTTTGGTTCAGTCCGTACATTTTCGTATTTTTCCTCCTTTCCTCGTTCTACATAGGACCAGCGATGATTGCTCTCGCGTCATTGTTGACCCAAGTTGCCTACAAACACGTTACGCCGTTGCCGGTTTTGAAAACATTTGCCCGAATCGGCGGATATGCGATGCTACTGTACTTCGTTTTGAGATTCGCCGACCTCGCCTATCACGGCAAATTGCCGCTCATCTTGGAAGGAAGTTTCGAAAGTTACGCATTCATACTAGAAGTAGTCGTCGGGCTCGTTTTGCCGTTGCTCATTGTGTTCTCGCCGCTGATAAACTATCGGTGTTTCATTATGCTTTTCGGTCTTTTGGCAGTTCTCGGCTTGATTTTGAACCGAACGAATGTCGTGATTACCGGTATGTGGACATCTGCCGGTAGCATTTATATTCCGGCGGTTACGGAGATTTTGCTGACAGTGGGACTTGTTACCGGGGGCATTTTGGCGTACATGTTCTTCTGTGAGAACTTCAACATCTTGGGAGACGAAACGCACGAGCAAGCCGAGTAAACGAAACGTGCAAATGTTCTGAAAACGTCCGGTGTTTGGAGCTTCCCCAGTCCTCTACCGGCTTGCAAACAAGTTCCCCAGGGGGTACATTTAGTCAGGATGGCGGATGACAGCAAAATCGGTTGCCTACCATCTCACGCGCCCAATGTCAGCCCTCCTGTTCCTTCTCTCATTCACATTGTGCAACGCCGAGTTCGTCAAAACGTTACTCGCCGACAACGAGTCCGCTTGGCAAACGCTCGGCGATGATGCCGTGCCACCGGAACAGGACTTGGCAACTCTTGCCGAACTGGCGAACAGACTCGCCCGATGGGTGCCCCGAAGTTTTTTGAAAGACAATGCCGCAACACTCGAAGGAAACATCACCCTCGTAACACAATACGACACAAGAACACCGCTCTATCGTAGCAAAATGGTGCTGAATGATGGCACACTTGTTGATCTTTTCACGCCGTCTATTCCGCAAGCGTGGAAACTAGATGTACCCATGCGGGAACGGGTGGCAGTGTTCGGCGTATATGTCAAAACTTACAACGACGTACCGATCTTCGTAGCACCGGCGGTTCAGTGGTTTCCCGACACTTGGCTCGGCAACCTCGGATTTGATGTCGCGTCATTCGATCAAGTGCCAGTAAGCCGGGTTACGGAACTGGAACGGCATGACGAAGAGATAGTTCGCCGAATGTTCAAATTTACCGAGGCTGATCGAGAACCATTCTACGGCTTGCTTCGGGCAATTTCGGAAACACCGGCGGGTTGGTTGGAAGAAGAAGCGAAGAGGCATCATGCCGAAACGCCTTTCGGTGTAACCGATTTGTTCAATCGTCCTTACGAAACGCGTGGCAAGCCGATACTCTTACGCGGCACAGCAAAACGTATTGTGCCGACACCTGTTACGGATAGCGAAGCGAAGGCACTTTTCGGGATCGACCATTACTATCAGATTTATCTTTTCACGGAGCAATCGCAGGGTAATCCTATTGTGGTGTGTGTTCGTTCGCTGCCGGTGGGAATGCCGACGGGTGATGCTGCCGATTTTTTGGAGCAGATCACAGTGGCGGCGGTTCCTTATAAACTTTGGATTTACGAAACGCCGACGGGA
>Ga0131853_10018153_pt1 | contig 12803 bp, 8 predicted proteins | sample TergutLab28metaG_FD_92764 | JGI IMG/M metagenome (GOLD analysis project Ga0131853, IMG submission 92764) | Labiotermes labralis P1 segment gut microbial communities from Petit-Saut dam, French Guiana - Lab288 P1 (version 2) (version 2) | ecosystem: Host-associated > Arthropoda: Insects >...
CAAAATCGGTAGAAACAAGTCAAGGAGGCAAGGTAACCATATTGTGGAATCAACAAGTACAAACTGACAGAACTATCCCCAACAACAAACCAGACATTATAATCCGTGATAATGAAAAGGGAATAGGTATGTTAATAGACGTTGCAATCTCAGGAGACAGAAATGTGGTTAAAAAAGAAGCCGACAAGATTCTAAAATACAAAGACCTTACAATAGAAATACAGCGCATGTAGAATGTAAAATCAAAGGTGACACCAGTAATAATAGGGGCGACTGGGACTATTTCTAAGTCATTCATAAAATACGTGAGCAACATACCAGGAAACCATGAAGTCAAGGAACTCCAGTAAACAGCCATATTGGGCACTGCACACATACTTCGGAGAGTACTAATGTAAAAGTACAATAGATTCAACACTGGAACTAACGATATAAGCACCATGAATAGTAACAACATAATAGCTGCAACACTGTATTCCCTAGGGACATAGTTTGTCTCAGGAATATAAGTATAAATACCCTGCATAAAGGAGATGATGATGATAATAATAATAATAATAATAATCGGAGGTCGCAAAACACCGTAGGTGGGCGCCAGTTTGTGTGATTTATTTATGGCAAACTTTACACCGGTTATTCAGGAAATGGCTTGTGGAACTGCAAGCAGTCTCTTCTCGGTCACTTGTGACTCGGATGAGACGAGAAACCGCATCCAGAGACATTAAGATGAACATAATTAGAAAGCCATATTTCGTCTCTTTTAAGTACAATGTTTGCCATTTTTGTGTGAATAGCCAGAGAACTTTCAGGGCAGACGGTCAAGGAAGACGAAGAAATTAATGAAGCACGTCGAGTGGAGACGAGAGATGGAGTATGCAGGCCCGTTGCCAGGGGGATGCAAGTGGGTGTTATGCGTCCAGTACAAACCTGGCTCCCGCTACGAATCTGCAGAATATCGAAAACACACCTGCTGCGTCCAGTACAAACCTGGCTCCCACTACGAATCTGCAGAATATCGAAAACACACCTGCTGATCAGCCCGCTAAGAAACGTGCGACACCCTACCGCATCCACGTGTTATGTCCGTTGAACCGCCGTGGTTGGAAACAACACATTTACAAAAATATTTGTATACACCCTGTACAAGTTATTTTGTAGAGTGTTATGGAGCGCATTGTGTAATTTAAGCGTCGATTTTTTTTTGTTCTGACAAAGGCGCTTTTTACGCTTATATATATATATATATATATATATATATATATATCCGGCGTATATGTTTAGTAGGAGTCAAGGAGGAGAGGAATATCATACAAGCAATAAAGAGAAGGAAGGCTAACTGAAATGGTCACATCTTGCGTAGCACCTGCCATCTAAAACACGGTATTGAATGAAAGGTAGAGGGAAGGATATAAATGACGGAAGAACGAGCAAGAAGACGTAAGCAGCTACTGAATGACCCGAAGGAAATGACAGGATATTGGAATCTGAAAGAGGAACACTAGATCACAGTCTGTGGAGAATCGCTTTTAAAGAGACTACGGACCTGTCGTAAGACAGACATCAGAAGGATGATGATATGTATAGTCGAGCATTTTGTACGTACAAAAACGTAAGCAGGTAGGTGCGCCCGCAGTGGAAAACGGTGCACTCACTGTGTTCATGGTCTGGCTACGGGCCTCGGAGTGTGGTTTCAGATAAAACTGCCACACCTTCGTGTGGCGGCCATAATGTTTGGCTCCCAGATACTGAATAATAATAATAATTCAATCTCTTATATTCACTAATAACAACAATAATCGTCTAACGACAGGCGATGAGAATGAACTGACTCAACTGCGGTTCGTACGGATGGTCGTTTATCACGAGTCTCGCACCTCTGTTCGTAAGTAAAGGGACTTGTTACTTTTTATTATAAATTCACATTTCTTTGAAAACGGCCTTCAAAACAAAACTTACAGAGCTGAAATCTGGAATAGAAAAGTGGGTTTTGAGAATTCTACCCGGACTTCCTCGTGTAACTCTCAACTCTCGCTTTACATTCCTAACGTCTGTTTTGTATTACAAAGGAAGGCAAGAAACGAGCCTGAGGCATACAAGTAAGTTAACTGTTTGCCACGTTATTCATTGACCCATCTGCAACTTGGAAGGTAAAGTTACATACTTTTACCAGCCTACTTGTTACTCTGTGTGTGCCTTTTATGCACTAACCTTAATGAAAGGAAATACTGTGTTCTGCCAGTTCAGTGCTCGGAAAGTCTCCGCGATTCAGCTGTATGTGCCGTTGATACGTTACAACTGTTGAAACGAGCTTCCGTGTTCTGCCAATCGCACAGCAAGATTCGTCTCGTCTGCTTGTAGACTCATCACGTTTCATCTTTCCGTCTCTTATTGACTCTTGGTCTCCTTGAAGAAGGTGTATGAACTACACGTTATACGTAGTGCCTTGTGACATGTAACAGTGTGTCTTATCAGCAACATGGTGTCTGTCATTATTTAAAGATATGAAGAGTTCGTATGAAGTTTGCTGCTTATATGGCTGTTTCGTCTATCACGTTCCTTCATATTCTCTTGGTTCTATTTTGTGTCACTGTAGATATTGTTTTATGCTTTTGTATGCTTCTGTTTAATTTTGTAAATTACGTATTCTTATTGGTATGTATGTTCCGTTCTGGGTATTCTGGATCATTGTGTTGTTTTGGGTATTGTTTGTGTGTAAATGTGTACTGTACTGCTGCCACCGGGTGTCAACCCAATTGCACTTAACAAATGTATCATATGTTAGAACGCAAATGGATTTTATATGGACTAAGTTGTGAGGTTGATTCGGTGTTTGTAGTGCTTTCACCTCTTGATTTCCCTTCTTAAACCTGGGCACAAAGATTGAAGTATTGAAGCTAACTGGTTGAACTGCAAGCCACATGCGTATTTAGACACAAAGAGAAGTATGGAAAACCTTACGATCGTCGCTCTTTTGACCCTTGGAGATGGGTCCGATAGGTTGTCCCGAAACCTCGGTAACTACTAATCTACTCCGCGTAACAGCCCAGAAGAGGGAAGATCTCATTTACACCCACCACGACAGAAGCCTGAAATCTCGCATGGAACACCTCGTCGGTGTAAAGTGCGGTGTGCATGAACACCCGTTGTTATTTCCATATACAGTCTAAGTTGCGTTTGCTGTAAATTAATTAGCGGAAACACGACGGGATTTCTGCTCAGCTGGGCGTAGGAACCAGCTGTCACAGCAGTACATGTCCGAGGGTTAATGTTGCTACCGTCCTTTCCATCCCGTACAAAGACCTAACTAGCTCGCGCCGGTTTGCATGTCCTATCTCAGGGATTACTTATGTTTAGGTTGTGTCAGACGGACTTCACAGTGTCAGCACTAGCTTCTGATAATAGATCATTTATTTTATTTAACACTTATTTCAAATTTAACACCAATTTTTTAGCAGGCAGCAATCTGAAGTAACCACGGAGGTTGTTTTTAGTTACAAGACCAGCACACGACATTTACCTCCCTTGGGTGCTACCGCTAACGTTGAACTCTTGTCCCTCACTAATTTAACTTTCTCTTGTGATTTTCCTACTCCCACGCTCGAAAAGATGATATAAATAAGACCTCTAGCAGTCAGTTATGGTTGGGCCGTATTAAATGGAAAAATGTCAAGTGCCTCGTCTTCCACCCTGTCGTAAAACTACAAAAGGGTCCTTACAAAATGTCAGTTGGACACGTTTCCGTCGCTCCAGAAACCCCCTGAGCGTTATTTACGACCCTGCTGTTAGAAAGTCAAACTAGCCTTCAAACTGACCAATTCCCCCCAGTTATACTCGTAGTGAAACCCTGGAGAACTCGTAAAGCTACGTGACGACCAATGCATAACCTTATGTCAAGAGCGTCGAACCTACTCCAACGGTTACAATGTCACGAACACTACCTCATTATGGGCGAGGATTCTAGCTTCAGTTTGAGGTAGTAATTAGGGCGTAATGCGAAAACAGACGCGGAAGTGACCCGCGCGCGTCGGGTTGCTTAGATGACATGTTATTGTTATCCTTCCACAATTCCTGAAGGAAGTTCTCAAAATAAGCTGTCATTACCTTAACATATCCGAAACATGTAGCTGAGTGTGGATTTTAAGTAAATAAATGCTGTTTTAGACTGTTAATTATTGGTGTGTGTATATATAAACACAGTGGGGTGAAATACATTAAATTATTTCATTTGTCTAGAATGCATAGTGCGAGATTACCTGTCACCTGTGTGTCAGAAGATGAAGCTGAACATAGTAATTAATTGCTAGTCTAAAGTCAAGCCTTACTCCGCAGTGTATAGACCTATTAACAAGTGTTCAGGGTTTCGCGTTGGTTTTTGGTTCAATTATTGTTATCTTTGGTCTATCTGTACTGTGTAGGGGTTAAATGTTCCGACGTTTCGGAAGAATATGCTGTCTGTATCTTCAGCGTGATTCAGTTGACTTGGTTGAATGCTGATATTATAGGAGAAAAAATTTCCTGTCTGTTGTATAGGTAGATTCGAGATAATTTTACCATTGACAGGAGTGCGGGAAGAGAGGGAGCCCGTGAGAAATGCGATATCTAGGAGACTTCTGGAAGAGTATCAGGAGTGTGTTATGTTTACTATTGACTCCATGTGGGACACCCTTTCCTTTGAATATAACATTCGCTCAACTAGTCCAGTAATTCCCCGCCTCTTTCAGAGGCCACATGTCCAGTATCGAGTTCACAGAAGCTTATCTCTAGATTCTCTTTTAAAACATATGAATCCAGTGCGCAACTTCAATTCTTGCTTACGCAACATAAATCTGGATACTATTACCCCGTTTACGCCCAGCTAAACTATTACACGTATTCTTCGTCTATCCCGCGCGTGCTGCATGCCTATTGTGTATATCCTTGAGCTAATAACTTGGATCGTATTGGGCTCACCATGCACATTATGAAGTTCTCGTTATTTAATTTTCTCTTTCGTGTGCTGTCACAGCCTCTGTGTTCAGTCTAAGGCTATGTCCTGCGTGCCAGCGACCAGCGTGCACGCGCGTTTGCCGCCCACTCACTATAGCGGACAAACACACATGAGTAAATGGGGCAGTCCCGCGTGGAATCGTGTAGCGAGCGAGCGTGCAAAACGGACGCTCTTGTAGGTAGCAGCGACCAAGATTGTTTGTAGTCGCTCGTGTGGGCGGGAGCGGTAAGGAGTCATGTTGAGATTATCGGGAATACAGACTGCAATAACCGAGATTTTGCAAATGGCCGACAAGCAGTTTACGAGCAGAGTTGAACTGGCGTGGGCAAAGAGTTGATAGGCAGTAGTTACTGCATGTCTAGATTTCATGTCTTCGATGACAGAGGCTCTAATTTCCAAGGTTATTAAGAGTCCGGTACTGTGGGGTCATCGAATTAAAGGCTACCACAACAGGGACATTATTGACAAGGAATGGAGGAACTTATCCCAGACACGGCATTTGAATGTGGTTAATACACAAATTTATGTACAGATATGCTGAACCGAGTTCATGTGGTTACATAGTGTAATGATGACTTTGAATTTCTGCGTTTCCAATAGCTTCCTCTTGCCACGGTACAGAACCAGCTGGACTGTGGAAAAATTTACAAAACAGATCTCGCGTTTCTTTGGCAGAAGCGGTAACAGAGTTATGATTTATGCATTTTTTGAACTGAGTACTGCCTTTTGCATCCAGGCTGTCAAATCGTTTGATGAAATGTAACGCAAACCCTCAGCGTCTATGATAATATTGTGCAGTAAAGCTATGCACTTCACAATTTCCACGCCTGTGTCTACTTTTGTTTCAATGGCTTTTTGTCCAGAATCCTGCACTTTGAAGCACAAATTCGAAAAGCACATTCTACAACACTTCGTGCACGCGACAGTCTGCAATTAAATATAGCTTTACTTCTGTCTAATGTTCTGCTGTACGGTTTCATTATGTAGGTTGTTATGAGATACGCTTCGTCACCAACAAAAATGTGATGTAATGTAATTTCACTAAGTGGCAAAACTGTATCTTCAGGCAATTACAAACTTCGTGATTCCAAGCTCTGATGCAGAGCCGAGTTTCGGAAAACACCATCGTTTTATTTACCTAAGGCTCCTACGTCCACAGTTACAAATTTATGATTTGCATCCACAACAGCCTGCAGAACAATGGAATGGCACTGTTTGTTGTTAAAACATTGGCTGACGGAGTTCGGCGGGCAATGGATTCTGATGTGCTTTGCATCTATCATTTAAATGCTATTTGGAGAAAATTCCATCCAATATTGAAGTCTTTCGAAATTTCTGTAAATATTTCTTCTGTTGGAGGAGGCTGCCCAACAATGTACCAAGTAGCCAGTTGTTATTAAAATGTGCTTGAATATTACAATGCAGTATGATTTACAGACAAAGCTTCAGTTAAATTAATTCATGCTTTATGGTTTCGGTAACATTATCCTGTTGTCATTTAATTAGCGCACCAACTAATGCACATACATAAAACTTTTTTACATTAAAACATTTAAAATCGCTCCAACATGTTTCGATCCTAAGATCATCTTCAGGGAGCTAAACTGTTCCTTGCTGAAGTCGCATTTTTAAAAGCACTCGCTGATTAATTTCCTTATATTAACTCGGTGCTGTGGCAGCTTGTCGTATTGTGTAAGTCGTACGCCGCTGAGAATGCGCCTGACTATGTGTCGTATGTTACGATTTACACAATACGACATGCTGCCACAGCACCGAGTTAATATAAGGAAATTAATCCGAGAGTGTTTTTAAAAATGTGACTTTAGCAAGGAATAGTGTAGCTCCCTGAAGATGATCTTAGGATCGAAACATGTTGGAGCGATTTTAAATGTTTTAATGTAAAAAAATTGTATATATGTGCATTAGTTGGTGTGTACTAATTAAATGACTTTACGAAATGCACGGTGCAACGATAAAGATGATTAACTTGTTGCATTTTTTCAATCACCGTTGGTCATTGATTATCCGATTGATATAATGCTATAAATGATTATACCTTTATTTATTCATCAGATTCATTACGATATGTTTCGGCCGGTAGCTAAGGCCATCATCGGGCAGCACTATCCGATGATGGCCCCAGCTACAGCCCGAAACATACAGTGAATCTGATGAACAAATAAGGATACAATAATTTACAGTGTTGTATTAATCGGAGGATCAGTTACCAAGATTTATGCTTTATGGGTCACGAGCTTCCGTGAAATTAACTTGTGCTCTACGCGTCATGTGTTTCCGTGAAGCTAACTTCTGCTTTGTGTTTCGGTCGGACTTGATGGGAAGAGTGACCGACTTTTCTGAGTCTGAGTTCACTAGCTCACAACATATCTGACTGTACATTTGCATTCTGTCATGTGTTTTGAAAGTGAAGATTGCTTTTCTTCATGGTTGATTGCCGGAATGAGGTTTAGGTCGCCAGAGACATCTGTCGAAATCAAACCGTAAGCCAACTCAAATATACACGTTAATAGAATGGTATTTTGTTAAACAGACTACCGTGCGTAAAGGGATAAAGCAAGTAGTATTGCCAATGGAGTGGTATATTTGTATTTCAAGTACATGGGAACGACGGTGATACACTGACAGAGTAAAAAGGTAAAGCGATCCTGTTACAGGCCCGGTGTGGCCCAGACGGTGGGTAGAGGTATAGCTCTACTCTTCCACGACCGCGGCACTAGAAGGGGGTGAGTGGTCAGCAGCACGCCCCGGCCGCACTTTACGCCCGGGAAAGACCCGGTATCCATTTTGCAGGAGGCTGGGTGGGCTCCAGGGCCGGTCTGGAAAGGCGGAAAATCTCGTCCCCACCGGGATTCGATCCCGTACCGCCCAGCCCGTAGTCAGTCGCTATACCGACTGAGCTACCCGGCCCACACATTGACATGATATTCGTGATTAAATTAAGAAGGGATTTAAGTAGGGAAAGTCACGTTACCATTGAGTTGAGAATATTTAACTTCCTGTCCTATATGACACATTAAGATTATAATGTATGAAATTTTAATTGTCTGTTCTTTTGTATACGTGTGAAACATTGTTTCTGTGACGAGAAAATATTGGTTAAGATCGAAGTCTTGGTTAATAGGTCTATTGCGGCCTGAGTAAAATATCAAATGATTAGAGTTAGTTACATAATGACAAATTTCTTAATGCACAGTACTCACCTAATGTAATTGTGGTGATCAGATAAGGAAGAATGAGGCGGGGAGAATCCGTTTCATGCATGGGCAACGTATATAACAGAATTTTAGTCGAAGATTTTCAAGGGAAGAGACAAATTGGGAAACCTATGCAAAAATGTGCGGTTGTTCATATTTCAATTACGAGACAATCTTCAACAAGAAGATGCGAATTTGATGGGAATAAATCATAATACGACTCAATGTGGCGCTGCCTTTTGTAGATACGTTGATGAAAATTCGGTTTCCGTGTAATAATGAAAGTTGCAATTAGCTGAAAATTGTTATGTGCTCAAGGGATTAGGTATTTGTTCTCTGCGTGGGGGGTGAATATCCTCGCCCGGGCTTTCATGGAGCCAAAACTTGACTGTGCATGCGTATATTGTTCATTTTGCGGCTTCATCTTCTTCTGTTTCATGTCGCTTGATTTTTTAATACCAATATTCATATATCCATACGGTCTCTTACTGTAATTACTCGTACAGCGTTTAAATAACTGCATGCAACGGAATCATTCTTTTACAAACGAAGCCAACTAGGTGCACACTACTTCTTAGTATATTTATTTCAAATTCGCTACATGTTTCGGGCAATTATGTGCCCATCATCAGGAGAACTTACTGTATCCATGCGACACTGGTATTTTTCACTCTGCATGGGTGCCTGTCTGGTCTGCTGCAGCATACCAGACAGATTTTACAGGGATGCAAGGTCAACAAAACATAAAAAAGGAGTCATTCTTGACGGTCTAATAGCTCCTAAAGAGATTCAAAAACATTTCCTACATCTATGTTCGTTATCCGAAGTTACACGAATGTGTTTACAAGAGTCTGATCCCTATTCTAAGCCAAATCGATCCACCTTACACCCTCACATATTCTGCAAGGTCTCCCAAACCGATCTCCTTCTTTCCGGTTTTCCATCTTTAAGCCTAGACAATTTTCTACAGTGTCACACGAGCTACATGCCTCACTTATCTCACCCATCCTTTTAACCTTTAGATACCATGCATCCTATATATAGGACAGACGTACCGCTACTCCCCAGATTATTCTTTTTATATATTTAGTCAACAAATATATTTAATTATTTTTTTAGACTTTCTCTCACCATTTTCGTTTATTCCTCCACAAAATGTCCTGTATTTTCTAATGTTACCCTTCTTGGTTCATAAAATATTCACACTTTACATAAATGATGTGCCAAACTGTAAATGTCCAGCTCCAGGGCCAAAGGGTTAATGACATTATAGGAAGGTAATGTTGTCTCCGTGCACGCCGCAAAGGCGTATGGTGAATGGAGATAAGAGTTGCAATCATGCTTAGTAATTATATCTGGCGCCTAATAATATTAATTAAATAGTTTTTATTGCGAAATCTGCGTATTATGCAAAATAAATTTAAGACAGACCTTTTATTATAATTTAAGTGGTTGATGAAAGCAGTGCTAGAACTTTTCTCCCTTATATTATCGGAACTGGGTCGGATGGTATGCGGTGATGAGGTACAAGAACATTATTTTATATGGAAACTAGCAATACGCTTCACCCAGACCATTTCGCATGCCGGCAGGCAGCGCAGCGCTCGCCATTATTCCAATTTGTCGTTCGGTGGGGTCGACGCAGTTTAGTGCAATGCGCTGCGGTTAATATTCATTTTTATTCGCCGTATTTAAAGAGAGTTTTTGAAATATTTTATTTCGGCTTATAGACACGTGTCACATCCAACTAACACGTTGTTTATTGCATGTTGAAGTTTTATAATTTAAGCGAGCCAAAGGGAAGCGACTCTCTGCGGTTGTCAGGTAAAATATCCCCCATCATGCAGAGGAGTCCAACACACTTCGGATGCGTCAAGTCATACAGAAATTTGCTGCTCTGGCATCTGCTGAAGGCGGACCTCAAAGTAGTCGTTTATTTGGCAGTAAAACTTCATACTTCTTCCCAGGAATCATAAACAGGCTTCTTGTTGGCGAAAAACAGAACATCTTGAGGTCAGCCTTCGCATTACATTAGTTGCAATTGTTTATAAAGAACTTGCAGGCCAGACACTGTTCTGACCAAGGGGTCATGTCATACGCGCACTATGTTGGGAGGCACGCGGAAGGCCAGTGGCCGCCGTCCACCGGGCTGTCTCTTTCTCTCTATCACTATAAATAATCTGGTGCAGAGATCACCAAGTATAGGGTGTTGGCCGGCTGCCACTCCTTCGATGTACGCCCGCAGCCTCCTTCCTCCCTTTGCCCCTTTCGCCAATGTTCTCTATTCTTAGCCTTGCGACTTTTTTCTTGAGCGCCCGCTGTTCAGACGGCAGATGACCCTTTAATCTCTGACGCCAGGTGGCCTTGGCCTTACTCGCTGAACACTGCAAAGAACAGCTGATAACAATACACAAATGTCCGGTCAAAGGTCTCTATCAACCCTTTAAATTTCAGTGGAAACTACGACCATGCGAGGTATCCGCCACCATGTCTAACAGCGTTGAAATCTCTGTATTTTTGCCCAGATATTATTTTTATTCTGACGACAAACTGGTTGCTTCCGTTCACAGCATTAATACATCCTAGTGGAAACACGTTGTGCTCTGCGTGCGGAAGGAACTAAATTCTTCTACAGTAACGTAGATTAATTTTAATGTTCGAAGATGAAGTTGTTCAAAATTTATAGAGTTGATACGAATTGGTTCAGATTCAGTTCGATTGGGCAAAAATGCTTTGTCGATTTTGGTACGACAATATCTTCAGCATTAACGAAGAACACCACATCACAGCCGAACACCGGTGGTGGCAAGTGCACAAACCTCTTAATAAACGACGTGAAATTTTCGTCGCCGCGACACCAGACTAAGCCAGCGATAAAAACCTGGTACGCAAAGTTCTCATCATAGTGTTGAAACTCTGTAATGCCTCTTCGAAGCTGAATGGCGACGTGGAAGAATGGATAAAAAAATATAGGCATTAGAAGATCCCACCATTTCCGTCGGGACAAAGAGGAGGCTGTTTGAACGTTACACTAACACTCAACTAAGGATGCGGGGGTCGTTGAAGCCCAATATAAAACAGACTCCTAAATCTCAGGTCACCGAAGGTGAAAAAGCCCAGCACACTATCCGTACGTTGACTCAGCCCATACATAAACGAGCCGCAAGACAAAGAGCACTGTTCCTGGGAACGGTATCACGTGACAATTAAGAAGAGTATCTCAAATTATCTCAATGACACCACCAACCACCACCGCCGATCGCGACTATTAAATATCGCTCTACTGGAAATGGAGAATAACGGGAGCTATGAAAAATGTTAGCCGGAACCATCATCCTAAACAAACAGGCACCCAGAATAAATCACAAGGCCCACTTTTAATCATCTTAACATTCACCGTTAATATTGGTCGCTCCCAAAAGCGAAGAAAAGCCCTAATGTGCAACGAATTTTCACTCCGGATTACGAGATCCAGAGTTTATGTAGCTTCTTACACTAAGACCGTTTACATGACTGCCCTATCCTACATTTCTGGTCATAACATCCACCATTTTACCTGCTATCTTAACTCCGCATATTAAGAGCTTTATCCAAATTATTCCAGTTAACATATCCGCTCACGACATCTATCGCTCTTCAGGGATTGGGCTATATTCTCGTTAGCGTCGAACAATTGAGACCAAACGCAATTCATCCGGGGGGCCGGTCACCCCATATTCCTGCCTCTGTTTGAAGTGACGTTCATATGCTGCTAGAACTCACCAGCATCTAGTATATCCTTACAAAATCTTCCATATTGGCATGCAGATAGAAGCCTACAGGGCACAGACTGGCTTTACGTTGTGTTTTAACTCTCACCTTACGAAAATGCTAGAACCGCGAGACACAACACCAAAACAGCTACTAGGAAAGTAGCTGTGCGAAAAGAAGGATCTGCAGCTCAAAAGCATCTTACCACAGTCTCTCCGGTATCCCTGCTCTTGGAGCTTCGTTTCCACAAATGGCAAAGCCTGAGAAGACATGTTCGGCAGCTACAACACACTCTCACAGTGGGGGAATCATTATTTTCCATCATATCCAATAGGTATGAGAAGGTGAGCCGTGTGTAGTAGCTATTAGAGGTAGCTATGATACCTTGGTCGAGTCGTTGAATGAGGGAGGTTGTGTTCGGTGGCAGAAAGATGACTTCGATGTTTGGATGAGCATGCTGAACTGTTGCAGGATGACCAAGAGCATTATACAACACGGGAACGATCTTAAAAGCCGAATTATTACGTGGAATATACTTCTCAACTTCACTTACGAAACAACTGTAGAAGCAGTCCACAAATATTTTGCGGTCAACGGAAGCCTTGTTGTTTGCACGCCGAAAGACTGGAAGGCGATTTTAATTTTTGCATTTTGGAACATAATAATATTTATTTACTGCAATTGGGTTGTTACCCGGTGGCAGTGGTTTTTTACATTTACACTAAACGTGAAATTGGTTACTGCTAGATTTAAGTCGGGAGGGCTACATGAGAAGCATGTAGTGGCAACTTGGAATCTTGGGAACCATCTCAGCATTTGCTTATAGACACAGGGAAACCAAGAAAAACCTG
>Ga0131853_10018154_pt1 | contig 12802 bp, 2 predicted proteins | sample TergutLab28metaG_FD_92764 | JGI IMG/M metagenome (GOLD analysis project Ga0131853, IMG submission 92764) | Labiotermes labralis P1 segment gut microbial communities from Petit-Saut dam, French Guiana - Lab288 P1 (version 2) (version 2) | ecosystem: Host-associated > Arthropoda: Insects >...
CCTTCAGCGTCGTGTAAATGCGTGCCTTATATGCCTTTGTTGACTCTGAACCTGTTTGCCCAGGGACGTAAGCAGTTTTCATGATATATGTTCGTAAGTAGTCCATCGTCGCCGGTACAAAATTAGGATGTGGTGGATTTCCAAGCCCAGAATAAATGTTCCAAAACGTTGGCCATCCAGCAGTGATGGATCCGACTCGCTGGTTCTGCATTTGAAGGCAGTACATGAATAAAGCTCTGCTCTTTGCCCATGCATTAACCAAGTTCCATCCCCCTTCATTTAGAACCCGGGGCCTCATGATTAGTAGTCAGAGACTCTGACCACTAGACCACGAGGCTGGTCAGGAAGATAAAGTCATCCTGTAGAAATAAACACACTTTGTCTCCTTTACAAGAGCGGTTTTAGGTACCGGACAACGGAAATTTAAACACATGGTATATTTATGCAGATCGTTATGTGAAAGATAATATTTAACAAGCGCAAGTAACAAGGAAATTGAAATCATCCTCACGAGATACTTTACATGTAATAGAGGACAGACGAACAATATTTTGCGACTTGCGATGTAACTTTATTAAGTGAATCTAAATGTGGGTACAATTGACATAGCAAATCACATCTTTCTTAATTGTAAACAATGTGAATATAAGTAAAATATATTATTACAGGTAAACTATATCAAGCGTAAGAATTTCCAGAATAGACCAATAGACTGTAGGCTGTTATGTCTATTTACATCACTTTGTAATTACTTTTGTAGGAAAGACAATGGAAATTGAAATGTAACTTGACCAATCAGAGAGGACAGAATTATTTACAAATGAAAGAGATAACAATGAGAAGTTTCAAAATACAGATTGGAGTTCCAAGAGAACGAAGAATGAAAATATCAAGTAAATTTATGTTTATTTAAAAGCAGGAAATAACATAACACAACATTGAGGCGCGTTCGTGCAAGCATTGTTGCAGTGGAAAAGCAATAAGTTTTGCATAATCTGAGAGTGTTAGTAGGCTTAGGTATCCAGCATGCCATGCACATACGCCATGTTGTCATGTGTGGTCTGCCTGGTACTGCAGTATATTTCCACTTAATCTCATAAGCGACACGTTTTTCGAAAAGGAAGTTTTGAACACGAAATGTGTGTTTCGATTTTCTACAACTTTTGTCAGAAGCATTTCCATTTCTAAGAAGAACTGAGTGAGATATGTGCAAACACGTATATTGGTCTGCATGTAATGTGCCCGCTCTTCTTGTCAGATTTTAATGAAGCTTGTATCTTCTCAACAGATTTTTAAAAACATTCAAATATCAAATTTCATGGCAATCCGTCCAGTGGGTGCCTAGTCGTGTGGTCGGACGGACAGAGAGACAGACAGACATGACGGATCTAACGGTCGCTTTTCGCAAATGTGCGAACGCACCTAAGAAGTTCAGCAAAACTGCTATGCTGTGACACGTTTACCGACGGAACAGAAGAACCTTCTGCTTCCATTGTACTAATAACACTCACGATAGAGACCGCACGTACACGTGTACCAGAAGACATAGTGTTACATCCCAAGTGACGGAAATCCTCGTAGCCACCACAGTGAAAACCTGAAATCCCGTAGGCGGCGCTTGCTTCTTTAATTATTCAACAACACACTGTCACATGGAACGTTTACGTAGCGCTTGATGAGATGCGGTTTGGAAAGAGGCGGTCGTTGCCTACTTACGGTGTAAAATCAGAATTTTGTAGGATGGCTTGAGAAAAAACACCGGATATTTCAGAGGGGATAGCCGGCCAACGAGCAGCATTTGAAACAAAGCTTGCCGAATAAAAGATAGCTATGAATGACAAACATGGCGATCATTAATAAAACAAGATAATGAATGGTGAACAGGTTTATGGGAAGATCTAGTCTACAAGAGAAAGAGTGATGAAGGAAGTGATAATAAAATTATTGTTAGGTTAGTGAGCAACGGCTTTTCGAAATGCAAACATGGCAAGGGATGAAATAAATTTACAGAAAATACTGAATACATAATGATTTAGAAGAACAGGATCATGACATAGGCATTTCCTTGAAGGGGCTCAGCAAGACTACGGGAAACTTCAGTCAGGACTAGCGGTAACCAGGCCGAGATTCGAAACCAGAACTTTCCGACTCAAGGAGATAAGGTGCTTAGAAGCTTCCGTAGTTAAACCGTAAGTTTGCCAGCATGAGTCGGTGTAATCACCGTGAAATTTATGGATTTATTATTTATTTGTATACCATGCTTTGTAAATTATTTGATTCCGCGGATAACATTCAACTCGCACTTATAATATAAATTCTCTACTTCAGTTTTTTAACTTCGTATAGGCTCATTTAATTTGTTAAGCTACTTCGACGTGTAATAACATCAATTGAATCGTACGTGCCTATTGATTTAATGCATTGTAATATGACATTAATTGCAACATTAAAAACTCTCTATTAAATTTTTGTATAAAAGGGAATAAATGTGTAGATTAAGGTCTTCTGCGATGTTACGCCATGTAAACTAATAAACAGTTATAGAAGTTACGGCCTAGCGTATTGCTTTCATCTTCAGGCTCAAGAAGCCAAAGAAAAGTTCTGTTTACCCATCGACACAGTATAACCCCACAAGACTGGAATTTTTCTCAACAGATCTGTGAGAACATCAAATCTTACAACGAGTAAACGCGTTTCTCAAAGCATCCCGCACATTTAAAAACCTTTTAACATGAAATAAAACACGTTTCCGAAACTAAATTGAAATTACTTAATTTCTTTACGGTTTGTTTAGTGAGAATGTCAGAAATCGACTGTACATCGTAGAATATTACGATCAAAGTAAATTGGAAAGGACGTCTGCGGAATTGGCCGTCGTCTGATTTGATGTTATGTAATGGCATTCTCCTGGGTTATTGCGAAAAACCAACCAGTTTGCGAGTCTAAAACTGGAATCTTCCCAATACGAGAGACGAATTCTATGAACTTGTTCTTATCTTTAAAAAAATTGTTAAAATATGCAACGTCCAAATATTATTCAGTTCGTACTGCTACATGTACTGGTCACTGACACGTCCATATTATTAGCCTATTGAAACTATGTATCGTATTATATTACCGTCATTTTACTGTAGAAAGTGTCAATTTGTCACTCAACTGGGACGCTAGACATAAAAATGAAAGAAAACTAGATTGAAGTCTTCCCCGGTCTGTTCAAAAATATTGTGCATTACAAACTCTTATAAAGTTTCCAGTTAAAATATTTGTACATTCAATTTGTAAAGGGACAAGAAAGCAGAAGGCATATTGGGAATTGAATCACTGCCATATATTACGTTACAGTACCTCCAATTTGATGGAAAATTTTTGAACCTCTTTAAGAAATTTCTGAAAGGGATTTCCTTTATAAAACTTCAATAATGAGACATAAGATTTACTTAAGCTAACAGAATATTCGGTGCATTTGTGGGTAGGTTGTGTGATTTGAATTTCGAATTGTGGAGATGGACAAACAATGTTAAAAAACAGAAACTCCGAAAACTTTATGCTTGTGCATTACCACTATGTCTTACCTCTTCTTTTTCTTTTCTAGTTAGCCGAAGCGAGAACTTTCCTTTCATTGATGAAATTTGCCATGGAAGAAGCTAAAAGTGAATTGAATCGAATTGAGTAGACGAAGAACGTCTTTCCACTGCCAAACAAAGTTTTGCCGAGAAACCTCTGCTCTTCATTTTCTCTTCTTTACCAAGAAGAGTGCGGATCAAGAGACTGAAACTTGTCCACACTTTGAGCCCCTTTTTGATCTTCGCTTTCCTGTCTTGACAGCTTCAACCCGCGTCCAAACCTTACCCAAGTTTTATCTCATTCTTCACGTCCCTTGTTTGCATATAACACCACAATATTTTCGCCCGCATAATATGAAGCACACGGCAGTTTATCGAATCACAAGTGTCTGTAATATTGCCTTTATCATTAGAATCTTGAAACGTCTATCCTAGACCTTAAATATGTTGCCAAAGTGTTATTTCCGAAAGCCACGTAAAGTAGTTTGAGTCCAAGCCTCTTCTTCAAAACCATGCGGCCTATTACAACCCAAACTGTCACATTTCGCATGGGCGAATTTGAATTTTGTCCATATCGGTTCACTGTATGAGCAGGGTTCTCAGTCGGTATAGTGGTTAAGATAGGAGTTTGACAGGAGAACCAGGTTTCGATTCTCGGTTGAGAAGAAATATTTTCTTCACGTAGTGCCGATATCTGAAGACCGGAGCTATACTTTGACTTCCATATAAGATGTTCTAGGCGCGGTTCTTAATTTAGCACTAGTCGCTTTACTGTTTCACTGCGTTACAAGACGAAAGGTCGCGGGTTTGATGCCCAATGAGGTCATTGTAATTTTTCATTGACTTAATCCTTTCGGCCGCGCTCAGGCCATGAGGTCGACTCAGCCTCTAATAGAAATAAGTACCAGGAATACTTCCTGAGGAGGAAAGGCGGACGATGCTTAGGGCTTACAGCCTTACACACTTAAATGTGCCGAATGTCAGAAATTCTGGGAGACTTAACATCCTACAAAATTCATGGCCTCTCCATGTCTGTACAGAGTTTTATGTAAGATAAAAATACGACGGCTAACATGCTTCTACCCATGCAGCATAACGCTGATGGCTGTTCTTATAATGTAATTCATCCCTTTTTTATGATGAAATATGCACCAAATATACACAAAATATCAGTGAAATGAAAGAAGACAAAGGATAAGGAAGGGCATGCAAAAACGCACTTTAGTCGGAAAGCCGGAAGTGAAGAGACTAGTTCGGAAAACTAGATTTGGATTGAGGAATAATACTAAAGCAGAACTTAGATAAACGCTGTATGAAGATCAAGGTTTGGTTCAACTTGCTGCAGTAGAAGACTTTTTTTCCAATTATAAATCTTCGGGTTTCATAAAAAATTAGTAATTTGTTGGCAACTGAGCGGATTTTAATGTTACAAAATGTTGAGGGAGTTTGTAGGCGGATTTTTCCACATTTTCAGAGAAATAAATGGATATAGGTCACATATAAGACTGATAGGCCGAGTTGATATTCGTATATTGCCCGAAAATGTAATCCTCTTGAGGTCGGGCCATTATCGTTTTACCGTACTAAAAATATGGAATTAAATTTCGTCATTCAAAATTAGTCTGTCTTACGACAGGTCCACAGTCTGTTCCAAAGCGACTTCTCTAGAAACTTTGATAGAGTGCTTTCGCTTTCAATTTCCAGCATTCTCTCTTTTCCTTTAGGTCATCCGGTATCTGCTTACATCTTCTTTCTCGTCTTCCTCTCACTTCAATAATTCCCTCTACCTTTCCTACAATAACATGTTTCAGACGGCAGCTCCTACAGAAGATGTGACCTATCCGGTTAGCCTTCCTTCTTTTTATTGCAAGTAGGACATTCCACTCCTCCTTGACTCAAAGCAATTCTTTCTAATTCCTCACAAGATGGGTCCAACTGATTTTCTCCATCCTTCTCCAGGACCACGTTTCAAAATATTTCGAGTATTTCTGATCAACTTTCTGATGTGTCCAAGTTTCAGCACCATAAAAAGCTAAATACCACTTGTAGCAATTTACTAGATTGTTCCTTAAATTTAAGTCAAATTTGCTGGTGAAATGAGCCTTCTTGTTAAATGTGATTTTTACCACGGCAATCCTAGATTTAATTTCACGCGTATATCTTGCATCAATTATTATAACGCTACCAAAATAGTTTAAATGTTCCACTTTCTCCGGTATTGGTTCTATCATGATCTGTAATAAGGGTGGATTCCTTGAGATTCTCATTGCCTTTGTTTTACCCCACATGAATTTTCATTTCAGAGCGTATTTCAATTTTATTTCATCTACCAGTCATGCCCACTAGCATCATTTCTCTCTTAGCCACTATCATAAGGTCAGAGTTCATCAGTTCCCTAAAATGTACATACGTGCATTTAAAAAATACACAATCAAATGTTTTCTAAAAAACATATACACCTTATTCAAGCTCAGAATTAAAATGTGAAACGTTTATGGAATGGAAGAACATCAGGCAGTTACCAGGAGAAATAACACATGGATCCCTGCAGTGCAAAATATACAGTATAACTTTCTTTTCTTTCTAGGTAAAGGGAAATATTTTTCAGTCTATCGGTATGGATATTCTTTATAGGCAGCTATAGTTTTAGTAATTACAAATGTGAGCGAAGGACGGCAGCAATAGACTTGAGGGGCGCCACAATTGTTTGTTAAAATTTCAACCCCTTTAATGTAGTAAAAAGTCAAAGCCAAACAAATATGTAAAATCGAAGAAACAGCTTGCGGAAAATAGTGCATTCTGGCGAAATATGTATTTGCATTCTTGCTACTGTTTCTCTGTAAGGGTAAAATACAGTATTATTGAAAATTCAAGTGGAATTTATTATTATTATTATTATTATTATTATTATTATTATACACTGCTGCGACGAAAACAAAATCGTAAAATTAAATGACACAATCTTAGTAACTGACCAACTTAATGCACAAATTATTTTTTCATAATAAGTTTTTTTATATTCCTCTACATGTTTCGAACACCATTGTGCTCATCATCAGGAGGTCAAAATTGTATTATACAGCATCTGGTATCATCACATCCTGTAAGTGGCCGTCCGGAGCACAGGTGCACCGGACGGCCACCTACAGATTGTGATGATACCAGATGCTGTATAATACAATTTTGACCTCCTGATGATGAGAACAAAAGTGCTTGAAACATGTAGAGGAATATAATAAGCTTATTATAAAAAAATAATTTGTGAATTAAGTTGCTCGGTTACTAAGATTATACTGAGATGCAGGGTCGGCAAAACATCAAAATATGAAATGACACAGTTTATCCATCCTTTCATCTCAGTCGAAAAGGAAGAAGTAAAGTTTCAGGATAGCACAAGTGGTTTAGCTGTGAGCAGGGCATGCCCAGGGGAAACACGTGGAAAACGCTCAAGCAGAAAAAAATAAATAAAGAATTTGTGGTAAGGGAATGTCGAGAGTGGAGGAAATGAAAGCATGATTAAATATTCAAAAGACATCTCAAAAGCCTCGATAAATACAAGAGGTGGAGCATGAGACATACACTATAATATCATTCCGTTTCAGTGTTCAATCGTTAGGAAATCGAGATCTTGAATTACGTCTTTACAACGGCTAATTAAAATGTGTTACACAAGTGGACTGTAATAAAAAAAGACAGCCATTGTACGTAAAACGTAAAATTGTGGCGTTTTTGCATGAATATTTTTGCAATGGAAGACCAAGAATGTGTACATGTATTTTGTTAAGCTACATATCACTGTAAACAATACAAAAATATAGTTATGTACAACAATGCCTTCATTGCGAATGCATAACACCGGAAACAATGAAAGTACTTAGGGCTTCATATCAAGTTCCCGATATTTTTGTACACTTTCACACAAATTTAGATTATCTCGACAAATTTTCGTAACATCTCCCAATATCAAATCTCACACAAACCCATCCACTAGGAGACGCGCTTATTTGACAAATAAAACAGGCACCATTCCCGACGGTGGGAAAGCAGTTTTAAGGATGGGAATATATTATATTGTATATACGTGTGTATTAATATATTATAAATATTGCTTTTTTCGGGATGAGAACCAGTGTGTGGTTAATTAAAGTGAACAGCCCTGTAAAAAGGAGATAAATTTTTAAGTAGCTGAGAGAAAACATGTTTTTCAGTAAGGATGCTACTGCCTGGGATTCGTTGTCCGTCGTATTCAAAGGAGAGATATAACCACTGTGCAAGACGTCACAAAGGATAGCAATTTGGCCGAACTGACGGTAGGTTAAGCTACTGCGGGCGGAAAAATAATACAAGTTCCTGTACAATCCCTTGTTCCTACCTAGGTCCAATTGCTGCTCATTATCCCCATTCGAATATTGGGAGACAAATTCTAAGAAAGCTCAGATCTGCTCCTTGCAGGCGCTTACCACTGCTTAATGTCCGTTCCATTTTATTTGATATCAGCTGATGAAGTAAAGGAACAGCTATACCTGTACAGGCATGGACAAGCTGTCTGCAATCCAGAAGGTCGCGGCTCCCAGAATTTGTAGAATATTGGCACATGAAGTCGGCAAAGTCATCAACCCAAAGCAAAGGTCGCCTTTAAACCCAGGAGACTTTGCTGGCACTCATTTCTGTTACAGGCTGAGTCGACCTCAGGCCAAAGTGCGGACGGAATGTTTAAGTCAATGAAAACTTCCAATGGCACCATCGAGAATTCTACACGCAACCTTCTGGCTTATAGGACAGTGCCGTGTCACCGCGTGCTTCTCAGCTATTGCAGTAGTGTATTTATATAAAGTAAAACAGATATTATTATATGTGTAATATGTTAATGATTGGTGTAGTGATTCAAATCGTGAAATTTTTAACGAACTTTTGTGAAGGACTGTAATAATCAGTTCAGTAGAGCTGTCGGAAGAGTGTTCTGAAGTGATGATAACGCGTCTGAGAAGAACATCAGTTCTTTGGACTCGGTGAATCACAAGCACATTAAAAAATATGATATCATCCGCTGTTACATCACTCTGAAAAATCTTCAACAAAGGACGTGTCTTGCACCAAGTTACCAGATTTCACTGTATTTTTTGTCCCTTCGAAGTCAATAAAACTTAGACCTCCAGTCTTAAAATTTTAAGGATTATAGAAGAAAACGTACACAGGACCTTCAACAATTCAGAGAAGTAAGAAAATTGCTGAATGGAAATAAGAAGTTAAATATATCCCCCTTTACCATCCGAGGGTCTCTTTTTATAATGAGGCAAACAGTTGTATTCAAAATATTAAACCACTCGTCCACACATTTATTGACAAGGAAATCGAAATGTAATTTTGGGAGAGAAATGAAAAGTTATTAAATTTTTGGACGCAGGTTCTGAATACGTACAGCTTATTCTAAAAGTAGCAAGTTTGCGTTTCTACCTCCAGACAACAGCCTAAATGCCTGTAGGTGCGACTTGTTTCCGTTAATTGCATGAAATAAGTACTGAAGCACTTCAGTTAAAATGTTATTGCCAGAAGCATTTAAGTTACTCGTTTTCAGACGGTATATACATTTTATTCTTTTTTGAACATTTTTTCATCAGCATGTTCTAGACACACTCCTTTTAAGTCTGTTCTGAGACACTTACAGACGTGTAAGATATTTCTATAAACCCCTTTCAAAAAGTATCTTCCAAGAATTTTAAATGGAAATTGCCACTACCTTTTCTATAAAAAAAATTGTTGTTGGTCTCTATATGTCAATTTTCGAAAGTATATTAAATATTAACCTTTCAGCTTTTCTAAATTTGATCCACATAACAACATTAGATTAACAGTACAAATCAGAAAGATCCAAATTCTGATATTTTTATCTTTGTTGTCTATTGCTTAGGTCTAAATATTCTCCGAAAACACAAGGTTCCTAAAAATCCTTACCTACTTCTAAGAAAGAAACTCGTAATGTAGATCAGTATTAAAACTGTGTTTTGTTTTGATGACTACATCAGCGATCTTCGGTTTTTATAATATAAGCTGCGGTGTTCGAACCTTTCCTTGTTCGGTTTTCAATGTTTTGCTTGTTTTCTTCATGGATTGGCAGTTTACTACTGCCTCACCATCAATCATCGGCTATTCTAAACTCGCACGTCGGTGGGAGAGCTCTGACCACTGGCACTCACTCCATCATCCTGTATCCAGTCCTGCAAGATGTATAGGATACACACTGCCAGTACAAATCCCACATAGCTCCAGCTCCACGTGTATGTCACAGTTGTAAGATACACAACTTACACTTCACATGACATCCGCCTTATTTTAGATGTTAAGGTCGGCACATTAGCACATAATAAACAAGCGGCCACCCGGAAAGGCACACTTTGTAGCGCAAAATTTAGTGGTTTTTCTTAGATAAAAGCAGATTACTTAGTTATGTTTTTCGTTTCTTTAATATTAATTTACAGCAATTTAAATATTTTGTGCAAGAATCGAAACAAAAGTTTTTAAAGGAGGACTTGACACTGTTTCAGGATTTTTTTATCATTAATTATGTCTAAAATTTGAGAACGTGTAGCATTTATTGACTGAAGGGCAGACACCTAGCTTACTTCAATTTCCGTGCAGAAAATATGGGTTATTATATTAATTCAACTTACTATTTATATTAAGAAGGATATTTCGGGAACGTAGAGACACGCGATGTCCATTTCGGGAGAGCTCTGCTACCAAAATAGAATTTTAATTAAAAATTTTCCATTGTACACAAAGTTGTATCAGTGCTAAACCGCCGCTATTACTACGCTGAAGAAATTTGTTGTTAGAAGAATCCAAATGCCTCTAATTATAGTGCTGTCAGCAAATTACGCATTGTTGTAGAGGGCTCTGAATTACTTCACTACGAGGTTTGAGACTATTCAAAGTAATAATGCACGATTTACACACCCACAAATAAAATGAAGAATGATTAACTAACTTGAGAAACACCTCCGAACAATAAACAGATATAGCTGCTCTAAAGCTCACTATAGAGCCAACGTTAATACTCTGTTCATGAGTTGAATAAATTGTAATAAAATGCGCATAAATCAGTTAATAATCCCACATATCAAAATATCCTAACAATAAAATTACAGTATCATACACATCTTTGTTGCATTTTAACAACACGTTACAGAATTAAAAGCACGCTTAATATAGGTAGGTGTGAATTTTGGTGCTATCATGCACTTCACAGTTCTTATGAGAAACTTATGGGACAATATTTTAAACACGCCCCTAAAATTTACTTTATATCCTCTAATTCTCAATTATAGGATTTCACTTTATAAACCTTAGGGCTTCGTACAATTGTCATAAAATAACCTGAACAGACTGAACAGTTTCGGTGTTATTCGAAGTTCTTTTGAAAATAGAGTAGGCATATAAGGAAATGGCATGACGTTTGATTTTTTTTGTGTACAGCAAAGAAACAAACTGAAAAGTGTGGAATTGTTACTGCATTTTTATTAGCATTGTCTCTTTCTACAAGTAGGTGAAAACACGTCAGGAATGATGCAGACGACGTAGAGAAACAAGGTGAAAATGTATGTGGCACAAATGCTGAAGGACGTAATACAAGAGAATACATAAATGCATCATTTTCAACCTCATTTTCGCGTTCGAATTTCTCTTTTTATTTCTTTTATTTGTTTCTTGTTTTGGAATTCGCGCCTGCACTTGGCAATTCTTTTGTTGCCGTACATTGCTGAGATGTTTTATTCAAGCACATTCAGGACAAAAAAATTCAATTACGTATTGAAATGAAATTGTGTTTGCTACAACGGAACAGTATCCATCTGAAGTCATAAAGTTTTTATTTTCAAAATAAACATATGCTAACACGTTAGCACTATAGCAAAGGGAACAGTATCACTGCTGAAACTCTAGGGTCTAGAGCCTTATAAGAAACAGCAGTTGCTGACGAAAGCATATTTTAAGAGTTACAAGCGAATTGGAAAATAATAAACGACTTACACACACACACATATATATATATATATATATATATATATATATAATTCAAATCCTACTACAAAACACTATAGTTCATCGTCATTTGTTTCAGTTACCATACAACAGTATTGCCTGGAAAAGTAAGTAAATATACAAAACCAATCCACATTAAAATAATAGGTAGAGTTTAAACAGAGATTATGAAAGATATTTCCGAGTCGTGATCAAATTACTTGTCCAGATGGTTCTTATGGGTCACTGAGATGGCTTAAAAATTGCAATTCTAATTTCTTAGCGTAAATTCGCAGTTTTCTTAAAGGTTATGGAAGAAATGATGCGCGCATGTCAGTAGGTACTTCCGTGCAATTTCACGTAACGTCTGTCAGACGACAACGCAGTACATAACACATTTATCACCAATTATAATCGAATGCGGGCCGAATTGAAAGTAATAGAACATTTATTTCTAGCTCAGTCGGTATAGCGACTGACTACGAGCATAAGAAACCACTCTTTATAACCGTAATAAATTACAGATAAAATAATCATTTCAGCGAGCGAGTTTGCGTCATATAACTAGAATTCCTACTATCAGTGTTAACCTACTCATTACTATTTTTACAGGCTCCAGTAAAGACCAAGTTGTCCTTCGCTGAACATGAAGGCACGCACCGAAAGTAGATGCACTCTTTAATCTCAGCACTAGAAGAAGTTTAATTGTCAGTTTCGAGTCTCGGCGGCTTTACTACAGGGTAAAGAGGCTACGGTACGCACTGAGTAAGAGGCTGGGTGAGCCTCAGAAGTGGTCCAGACCACCTTGAGAAGAGAAAAATCACTTCCCCTGTCGGAAGCAGAACCCTGAACCGTACCGCACATAATACAGTAACTACATCGACAAAAGTTAGACTTCAGTAATGTAACTGGTTACATAAAGAATAATGGCGTTAAAATTCCGGAAACATTCGGAAGTTTTTTTTTCATTTTATTACCGTGCAATGTGATAACAATATTTATTAAAACCAACTAATTGCACATACTTGCCAAACCATTAAAACCACATTATCTGATTTAAATGGATTTAAAATTTCTCCTACATGTTTCAATCCCTCTAGGGGATCATCCTCAGGGAGCGTAAATTAGTGTAGGTATGAAGTTACTAAGACAGACTGTACATGAGGTTATCTGGTAGCATGCAGTTTTGTTTATGTTATGTCCGTCTGGTTCGGCCTGTGTTC
>Ga0131853_10018156_pt1 | contig 12801 bp, 12 predicted proteins | sample TergutLab28metaG_FD_92764 | JGI IMG/M metagenome (GOLD analysis project Ga0131853, IMG submission 92764) | Labiotermes labralis P1 segment gut microbial communities from Petit-Saut dam, French Guiana - Lab288 P1 (version 2) (version 2) | ecosystem: Host-associated > Arthropoda: Insects >...
CTTCACAATCATGTGTGAAGATGGTCAAGATGAAATCATCATCGATGGTGATCAATTGATTGATTTGGACTTGGTGATTGCAAACCTTAACCACATGCGCCAATTCGTTATTTTTGCAAACTATGTTCGTGTATTCACGCTTAACGTAGGGATTGCGGGTGATTCAATCGGTTTAGGAAATTACGCGGTATACATTTACGGCCAAAGCACATCAACAACACAAAGAACATTTGACAGAGGCACACAGTTGGTGATTATCGCAACTCCATTAGCAATTGGCAATATGAATGTTGTTGCGCCAACCTTCATCGGACCAAGCAATGCAGAATTAGACGGTGCAAGAGTTGACATCCAAAGTTTGATAGTTTCAAGAACAATCACAATCGGATTTGAATTAATGCCATTTAATGTTTCAAGTAATTTAACAACAGATGGCTATGAATTAAGAAGAACAAATACAGAAGGTTTAACAGTAGGAAGCACAGTAGATGTTATAGCAATCGTACCAAATGGAAGAGTCATCAGAAATTGGACAATTAACGGCGTTAACGTAGACAATCTTCCTGCCTCTGCGGTTAGAACTGGTGATTCGGTAAGAATTACACTTTCCCCAGAATGGCTTCTAGCACACGGCGCAAACATCAACAGTGAAATTTCTTTCCGCATGGCTCCAGGCATATTGGTAGCAATTATTCTTCCAAGTGTTCTCATACCATTGTTACTCGCCGGTGCGATATTCTACTTGCTAAGGTCAAGAAAGAAATACGGCGAAATTCGTGCAGAACTTGTTGCCGCAAACCGCAGAACAGTAACATTCAACAAGGCAGACTTTATATCCGACCTTAAAGAAGGAAAGGATGTCGGTAACGTAAAAAAAGAAGATGTAAAAAAGGCAATGAAAGACAAGAAAAAGAAAATGTAATTTAAGAAAAAGACTGTCAAATGAGGCAGTCTTTTTTTAATGATGCGTGTGTATTCAATACAAAAAGTCTTTTTCCCTTTTTGATGGACTACGAAAAATCGTTTTCGATTTTTCGATATGTCACTTCACTAATTCCCAAAAAAGGCATAAAAACGTGCGTCAGCAACGCAACGAAGTTGCCTTTTTAATTTTGGAATCAAATTTAGAAAGATAGGGAGCTAGCGGCTCTTTCCCCATAAATAATTTTCGAGCCGTCGAGACCTAACATTGTTTTGTAGATAGTTTTATCTATATCGGTATAATGCAGGTCGAATTTTTTGCCTTCCAGATTCATGCTGTTTAACCTAATGTAAACTCTCTTGCTTATTTCAACAACTCTCTCTCTGGGTTCACCATCTTTCATCTCAAATTTATAGATCAATTCGCGAACAGTTCTTTTGCCTCTACTTCTGCCGCCTCCCACAAATTCAACTCTTTCAACTACTCGGACGACTTCGCAAAATGTGACGCGTCCTTTATTCAGTACTTCTGTCAAAAATGCTCTATTCTTTCGATCAACCCTGAATAGTAAAAGAGTTATAAGCAGAAAAATTAATCCTACGCCAAGAGATATTGCACCAATACCCATCTCATTTCCTTCTAACAACAGCATCGCTACAACACCACCGCAAGTCACTAAAAACCCTACAAGAAATAATAAAATTAATGCTAATACAGGCATAAGCACCCTAGACGTATCTATTGCAACCGAATTTTTCAAGTTTTTTTGCACTTCATATCTCCTTATATTTTATCACACCAGGACTTATAGTCTTTATTTTTGGCGCGCCCGCAGGGACTCGAACCCCGAAAAGCAGTTCCGAAGACTGCTGTGATATCCATTTCACCACAGGCGCCTATTGGGAGAGTATAACCTCCTCCCGTCTTTGTTTGCAAGCACTCGCGAGGATTTTACATTAAATTTTCGGCGTTTAATCCCTCTAATTCTTTAATCATAAATACACCGTTTTTTCTGATTAGTACATCGTCAAAGTAAATTTCACCGCCGCCGTAATTTTCTTCGTGCGATTGTACGATGTCCCAATGGATTTGGCTTTTGTTGCCATTATCGGCGTCTTCGTAACTTGACCCAAGTGCTAGGTGGATACTTCCGCGCATTTTTTCGTCGAACAACGTGTCATACATCGGTTTGGTAATGTATGGATTGACGCCGAATGCGAATTCGCCTATGTAACGTGCTCCGTCATCGTGGTTTAATTCGTTTTCAAGTGCGGCGGTGTTGCTTGATGTGGCTTCAACCACCTTTCCGTCTTTGAATGTTAATGTTACATCATTGTGTACAATACCTTTGCAAAGTGATGGAATATTGAAACGGATTTTGCCATTTACACTGTCCTTAACCGGGCTTGTGAAACATTCACCGTCTGGGATGTTCTGGCGGCCGCTGCATATTACTGCCTTTTGACCTTTGATTGAAAAGGTAAGATCTGTGTCCGGTGCAACAATACGAACTTTGTCGGTACGTTCGATAAGTTTTTTTAAGGGCTGCATTGCCTTTTCCATTTTGGTGTAGTCAAGATTGCAAACATTGAAATAAAAGTCCGAAAAGGCCTCTAGAGACGTTTGTGCTAATTGCGCCATTGATGGGTTGGGATATCGCAAAATGACCCAATTGGTTTTTTTGACACGGATTTCAATATGAATTGGTTTACCATAATGTTTGGTGTGTATATTTTTCTTTTCGACGGGTACGTCTGCGGTTTCAAAAACATTGTTTGATACACCGATACCTATGTATGCATGTGCGTCTTCAAAAAGTGGTTTTGCATATTTGCATGCAAGTTTACTTTTTTCCTCTGTCAATCCCATAAGAATTTCGCGCGAAATTTGTTCGTTGCTTAATCTGACGAAAGGGTATGCTCCTATTTCGTTACATCTTCTGACTAATGCGATGATTAAATCTTTGGCGGTGTCCGAACCTTCGATGATTATTGTTTGTCCTTTTTGTAATTGGCATGAATGGGAAAGTAGATTTTCGGCAAGTTGTTTTACGCGTGGATCGTTCATTGTGTTATCTCCTTGATTAAAATTTGCTTTATTATACTATTCATCTTCAAAATCTGCTAGACATTTTTTGGCGTTTTATGTATAATATACTTTATGGAATTAACACAAGAACAACAAGATGAAATGGAAAGAAAGCGCAAAAGAAAAATGCGTCGTCGTATCGTATATTGGTCAATAGTCGGTTTTTTGATTGTAATGTTATTTACAATTGGCCCAATCGCAAGTTGGATTTTTCCTGATTCACGATTTGCGGATATTGCAACCGATAACACAATTAATATCTTATCTATAGCCGATTATTTTACCGGTAACGTTGAAACTGTAATTCGTGCAATTACGGCATTGTTTATAGCAATAATTGCTATTAAATTGCTTTGGATTGTTACAAGATGGATTGCAAAGGGTAGAAACAATCGTGTTAGAACAATCATAACATTGTTGTACAGTTTTTCTAAATATGTTGTTATCGTTGTTACATTGTTTACTATTCTAGGGATTTTTGGTGTAGCTGGAGAGGCACTTCTTGCTGGTGCTGGTATTATTGGTTTGATTATTGCTTTTGGTATGCAAAGTTTGCTTGGTGATATCATTGCTGGTTTGTTTATTGTTTTTGAAAATTCTTTTGAGGTCGGCGACATTATTACTTTTTCGGGTAATCGTGGGGAAGTTTTACAAATCGGAATTCGTACCACAAAAATTCAAGATATTGGTGGAAACGTAATCGTTATCAACAATAGTGAATTACGTGTGTTGGTCAACATGACTCAATTCAAATCTGTTGCCGTTTGTGATGTTACAATAGAATATGGTGAAAATTTGGAGAAGGTTGAAAAACTTATAGAAGGTTCATTACAAAAAATTGCAGCCAAATTAGACGCGATTACAGGCGATATCGCATACAAAGGACCTGCCGCATTTAATGAAAGTGGTGTGGTGCTTAGAACTATTGCCCAATGTGATGAGGCATCAAGAATGCAATTAACCCGTGATTTGAATAGAGAATTGAAATTGATTTTCGATAAAAACGGAATTAAGTTTGCCGTGCCAAATGTTGATGTAAGAAGCGGCACGAAAAAATAAATTTGTAAATCTTAAAAAAGACTCTATCGATAGAGTCTTTTTTAGTTATATTTTTATTTCGAAGAAATTGATTTTTCCAACACGAATTTTCATGCTTGCTTTGATTTCAATGTCCGTTGTAATAATTTCGTTAGCATCTAAATCGCGGATTGAATTTGATTGAAGTAATCTTTTCAATTCGCCTTTTGATTTGAACTTGTTTGTTGTCAAAAGGGCATCTAATAAGAGAGTATTTTTTTTGATTTTAATTTGGTCGAAGTTGACTTGTGTCATGTCTTTGCGTGCAAATTTTGCTTCAAATTTTGCTCGTTCTGTTTTTCCTGCATTTAAATCCTTGGATTCGATTCCGACGAAATATGTTGCTAATTGTTTTTTTGCTTCCATTGGGTGGGTTTTAATGAATTGTTCAAGTTCTGGGATTTCTTCTTCGTATAGATATCCAAAGCATTTGTAGTATTGCAATAATAACGAATCCGACAATGACATTATTAATCCAAATTTGTTTTCCGGTGTTTCGTTTAATGCTATGTAGTTGTTGTAACTTTTGGACATTTTGCGTCCGTCACCATTAAGACCCTCCAAAATTGGGTTGGTTATTATCACTTGTGCCGGTTGGCCATGTATACGTTGAATTTCACGCCCTTGTTGCAGGTTCAAAAGTTGATCTATACCACCAAGTTCAATAGTAGATTTGAGCGCCACGGAATCAAGCCCCTGCATTGTTCCGTAAATTAATTCGGCCATTGTAACACCGCCGGCTTCCAATCGTGTGCGGAAATCGTCACGTTGTAAAATCTGTGCCGCGTTTAAATTTTGGAGAATGGCAACAAGTTGGCTCATCGATGTTGTTGAAAGCCATTCACTGTTTTTGCGCAAATTTAATTTTGATGTGTCGATGTATTTTTTGACTTGTGATTCCCATGATGCGAAATTTTGTGCAATTTCGGCGTCGGTGATTATTTTACGATCTGTGGAACGCCCGCTGGGGTCGCCGATTTTTGCCGTGAAATCACCTATAACCAAATCAATGTGATGTCCACTTTTGATAAATATGTTTTGCACAAACAAGGGGCATAGGTGACCGATATGCAAATCTGCACCTGTTGGGTCGATTCCTAATTTTACGCGTTGTTTTTTTGAAAAATCTATGTCATCCAATTTTGGAAGAATATTTTTTGCCTTTACGCTAATGAGTGATTTTATTTTGTTTGACGAAAATTTGCTCCAATCTTCAAAGTAACGATTGAAGAGTAGTTGGTCAAATTGTTTCATTATTGCTCCTTTAATTTGGTTGGGTGTGCGGTTATTATTGTGTAACTGCCTGCGTTTATTGTGATAATTGCGTTGTTGGTTGTTATATACCAATTCTTGCCTTTACGGATAATTTCCTTTGATTGTAATACTTGGTTTTTGCACCAATCCACAACATCGCAATCACCTAAAGATAAGTTTCTTTTGATTCTTGCGACACCCATAGTTGTTGTGTGTATTGAATTCAAATTTTGAATAAGTGGATTGTCATTCATATTAATATGCCTTTGCCCAAACTACCAAATATTTGGCTTGTTTACCGCTGATTGCGCATTTTAATTTCGTGTCTTCTGGATATTCTTCCAAAATGCAACGGCTTGTTAACGAAATGGTTTCTTTTAACATGCGTTCGCTTTTTTCACATCCGCACCATGGGGCTTGGATGAATCCTGGTTTACTTCGTGCGATTTCGCCTATTTCTTCTAATGTTGATGCCTTGTGCGTCATTTTCTTTTGGCGTTTTAATGCACGATCGTACATGTTTTCGTGGATTGCCTCCAATATGTGGGGTAGACCATCTTTCAATGCGTCAACGGCAATCGTAATTTTTTCGCCAGTATCACGGCGGACCACTACGCATGTTTTATTTTCAATGTCACGTGGACCATATTCGATTCTTATCGGTACACCGCGCATTTCCCATTCGGAATATTTCCAACCCGGGGTATTGTCCGTTGTGTCTATGTGTGTTCGTAGGGTTTTTGAAATCGATTTTTCCAATTCCTTCGCCGCGTCAAGTACACCCGCCTTGTGCATCATGATTGGTACGACCACCGCTTGGATCGGTGCGACCTTGGGTGGCAGTATCAATCCTCGGTCATCGCCATGTGTCATTACGATAGCGCCAATCATTCTTGTGGTAATTCCCCAAGAGGTATAATGCGGGTGGGATAATCCCTTGTCCTTGTTTTGGAAAGTGATATCAAATGCCTTAGAAAATCCATCGCCAAGATAATGGCTTGTTCCCGTTTGCAATGCCACACCATCATACATCATGACTTCGCGCGTCCAAGTTTCCACCGCACCCGCAAATTTCTCACTTTCTGTCTTTTTTCCTTCGACAAAAGGTAGGGCGAGTGTATCTACGAGATAATCATTGTATAGTTTGTGAATTTGCATGGTCATTTCGCGGGCTTCTGATTCTGTTTCATGCATGGTGTGGCCTTCTTGCCAAAAAAATTCTGTTGTACGCAGGAATGGGCGAGTGTTTTTTTCCGCACGGAATATATTTGCCCATTGGTTTAATTTCATTGGCAAATCGCGATATGAATGAATGTTGTTTTTGAAATAATCACAGAATAAAACTTCGGATGTAGGGCGGAGTACCAACCTTTCTGCCAATTTTTCTTCGCCACTGTGGGTAACCATTAAAAATTCTGGGGCGAAACCCTCGACGTGGTCCTTTTCACTTTGAAACATGGATTCGGGTATCAAAAGTGGCAAAGTCACATTTTTCGCACCAGTTTTTTTAATACGACGACCCAATTCGTCACGCATATTTTCCCACAATTCATTGCCATATGGTGGCATAATCATGCAACCTTTGACATTTGAATAAGACGTTAAACCAGATTTGGTGACAACATCGGTGTACCAACGCGCAAAATCGGTGTCGCGTGGTGTAATTGATTCTAATTGTTTCATAATGTAATATAGCATTTTCCAAACAAATTGTCTATTTGGAAAGTTACTGTCCTCCATCTTTTATAAATTTTTTTGCGAGGTTTTCTTGCCAATTGCCGATAGCATCAAATTCGCCGAAGAAAAATCTTAATATCTTTGGCTCATTCCTCCATTTTAATCCGCCTATCAATTCGCGATTTTTCCATAGCCATATGATTCTGTCTATTGCGAATTTTGATTGGCTTAATGTGAATACGCGTCGTGGGATTGCCAATCGTACCAATTCCAAATTTGCTATCTTTTCCGTGCCGTCTGGGTTTTTGTCTTCGCTCATGGTGCCGCGTTCCATTCCTCTTATGCCCGAAATTATGTATAATGCCGATGCCAATGATGCCGATTGAAATTGGTCTGGTTTTACATGTGGTAAAAATGCACGTGCGTCCAAATGCACACCCAACCCACCCGCTGGGGTTACGACGGGAACGCCGGCCGCCGTTAGTTCATCCACCATGTATTTGATAAATTGTGGGGCTTGGGAGATATTGTCAATATCCATGGCTTCTTCGATGCCAACCGCGATTGCCTCAATTTCGCGTGATGACATTCCGCCGTATGTTATGAATCCCTCGAACAGCGGTATTAATTCGCGTACCCTGTTCGCAAGATGTTCGTCGTTCAAGCAAATACCACCACCGCGTGCCGCCCCGAATTTCCGTGCTGAGAAATAAATAATATCTACGCAATCCGCGATTTCGTTACAAATTTCCAAAATCGTTTTACCAACACAAGATTGTTTGCGCGTTTTTATGAAGTATAAATTGTCTTGTAGTAAACTGGCATCCATTATTAATGGCACTCCATTTTGTTTGCAAATTTCGGCGGTTTGTTTGATGTTTTCCAACGATATGGGTTGACCGCCGATTAAATTTGTCCCCGCCTCTAACCGTACGAATGGGATTTTTTTCTTGTGTTCTTTGAATGATTGTTTTAATTTTTCGGTATCTATGTTGCCCTTGAATGGGTGGGTGGATTTAATTTTCATGGCTTCGTCAATGAATAATTCCAAAAATTCACCGCCTTGTAATTTAATGTGGGCGCGTGTTGTTGTGAAATGGTAATTTGTCGGAATGATGTCGCCGGGTTTTACCATACATCGTGCCAATATATGTTCGCAAGCACGGCCTTGGTGGGCGGGGAAGTTGAACTTTTTTCGGAATACTTTTTTTAATGTTGCTTCCAATTTAAACCAACTGGTTGAACCGGCGTATGCGTCATCGGACATTAACATTGCCGATTGTTGGCGGTCGGACATCGCGTTTGTTCCGCTGTCCGTTAACATGTCTAAAAATACGTCTGTGCTACGTAAATTGAATGTGTTGTTTCCCGCCGTTTTTATTGCCGTTAATCTTTCTTCGATTGGTTTTAATTCTAATTTTTTTACTATTACCGTTTTATGCATTTCGATTGGGATTTTGTTCCCGTTTAATAAAGTTATGTTTTCCATGTATTTTTATTCTCCTTGAATTTGTTTGTGTGTTGATATGAACGATATAATTTGTATGGCAAAACAAAAAACTCCGCCAAGTCGTTGTTTTGAAACAATGCTTGCGGAGTTTTTGTGTTTAGTTATTTGACGATATGCCGAATCAATAATTTTTCATAGCAAAATAACCACGCACGGACGCAAGCCACACGTGATACGGATAATTCGCCATCAAAATTTTTGTAATATCGTTCATACCTAATCAATCATATGACATCACGGGAAGTTTGTCAACATTTTTTTGAAAAATGATATTAAGGGTTATGACTTCTTTCCAATTTGACGATATAAAAAACATTGAAAAAAGCAGATAGCAAATCGGTAGGTTAAATAATTAATGAACAAAGAAATGAAGTAAATTAATATCACACATTGAATCGGAAATGCATTTGGTTATCCTAATCTTGCGATAATTTCTTCCATTTCTTTTTTTGAGATTTCTTCTCTACGAGATTGTCTTTCGGTTTGTTGTGCCTTTTGAGGTGTTTTGTCTAGTAATGGCCAGCCCGATTCGATTACATAGAATTTTTCAAAGTGTGGTAGTGCCTGCTCCAAAAACGATAATGATGTTTCTTGGGTGTAAATTGTGTTGTCGTGATATTTAATTTCGTCGCGCCAATCAACGAAATGATAATGTTGTTTGATGAATTCCATTTCACTTACATAGATCCCGGTTTCTTTGTTCTTAGGGGTTAGTGAAAATAAAGATTGCCAACTCTCGTCATCGTGGTCGCTAATAATAAAGGGACTACCTACATGAACTGGAACAAATCGCAAAAAAGGATGTCTTGGGTTTGCAATATTACCCTGTAAATTACGTAGTTTTTTTAATTCTTCTGGTTTTAAACCTTCTTCTGTCATTCTTTCAAGTTCCACAATTTCTTGCGGTGTAACAGTTTGTGCGTAAATACCATTGTGACAATTCGCTTGGAGAGTTTTATATAAGTCTAAAAAATTTGATTGAAGTTTTTCAATTTTTACAAATTGGTTATCATAAAAATCCATGTAAAATTGTAGCATTAACTACAATGAACTGTCAATAATGACACCATCACACATTGAAACGGAAATGCACGATATCGCCGTCTTTTACTACATAATCTTTGCCCTCTATGCGGACTTTTCCCGCCTCGCGTGCTTTTACGATTCCGCCTAATTGTTTGAAATCGTCGAATGAACACACTTCGGCACGGATAAAACCGCGTTCAAAATCGGTATGGATTTTTCCTGCGGCGCCTGGGGCTTTTGTTCCTTCTTTGATTGTCCATGCGCGTACTTCGGGTTCGCCGGCGGTGAGATAACTTATCAACCCGAGTAATTTGTATGATGCAGCGATTAATTTGTCAAGTCCACTGCCATCGTTTAATCCGTACATTGCCGTTAATTCGGTGCGTTCTTCTTCGTCTGTGACTTGGGATAATTCTTCTTCGATTTTGGCACAGATTGCAACTACACCGTTGTTTTCGGCGTTTGCCAATTTGATTATTTCGGCAAAGTATTTATTGTCTTTGCCGCCCGTTGCAATGTCGTCTTCGTTCATGTTTGCACAATATATTACCGGTTTGATTGTTATCAATCCAAATGTTTTGACGATGGATTGTTCCTTCTCATTTAAAGATAGGGTAGAGGCGCTTTTTTCCTTGTCGAGTACATCTTTAATTTTTACCAGCAATTCTAATTCGGCTTGGGCTTCCTTATTTGCGGCTACGCGTGCTTGTTTCGTGGTTTTTTCTATTTGGCGGTTAACAGATTCTAAATCAGCTAAAATCAATTCCAAATTTATTGTATCAATGTCGCGTTTTGGATTGACATCGCCGTCGACGTGGATGATATCGGCATTTTCAAATGCCCGTACAACATGCACGATTGCATCGACCTCTCGAATGTGTGATAGAAATTTGTTTCCCAAACCCTCGCCTTGTGCCGCGCCCTTTACCAAACCCGCGATATCCACGAATTCGATTGTGGCCTTGACCACCGATTTTGGTTTGTAATGTTCGGTTAAAAAATCAATCCTAGAATCGGGAACAGAAACAATCCCGACGTTTGGTTCTATTGTACAAAACGGGTAATTGGCACTTTGTGCCCCCGCCTTGGTTAATGCGTTAAATAATGTACTTTTGCCCACGTTAGGCAATCCAACAACTCCGATTTTCATGTGGGTAGTGTAGCATAGTTGTTTATCGAATAGCAATTGAACTAGGGGCAATATTGACAAAACCACCAATTGTTGGTAAAATTAAGTATGTTAACGGTCGAACAATTAAGGCGAGAAATTGATTTACAGGACAAAAAGAAGATTGGCATTTTTTAAGAGAAAAAGCATATCATGACGGCGAAATATATTTTGCAGATAATAGATTAATACTTAACGATGACGTTTTGCCTGTATTCCCAAGCACATTGCATGTTATAAATTCGGCAACACAAAGATTATCAAAGGGACAAAATGTCTTGGATTTGGGAACAGGTTCGGGTGCGATTGGTTTGGCAATCGCACGAAACCACAACGGAAAAGTTGTTGGAACGGACATAAGTCACGAAGCAATTGAAGTCGCAAAATACAACGCGAAAATCAACGGGATTGAAAACATAGAGTTTTATTACAGTGACATGTTTGAAAACATAAACGAACAATTCGACATGATAGTCAGCAATCCACCATGTTCAACAACCGAATCTCTTGATGATTTGGAAAGAAATGGCAAGATGATAATGCCAAGAATATCCCGTGAAGGTGGTGTTGATGGAATGAAGTTTCATCGTATAATCGCGAACAATTCACCAAGATTTTTGAAAGAGAATGGAAAACTTATTTTGATGCAATGTTACGATCCTCAAGCAATCGAACAAACATTGATTGACAGCGGAAATTTCGACCCAAGAAAATTTGAATTTTCGTACGGTAAAAACAACCAAAGACGTGCCGTTATTGCAACGCCATATAACGGCATAGCTTAACCCCCAAATAAACTCATAAAAAATTCGTCGCCTGGTTTATTGTTGTTTGCGTGTTTGTGTGATAATTTTGGTTGTCTTGCGTTTGGTAATGTTGATTGTAATTTTTTCATTTCGTTTAACCAATTTGTTCGGAAATCTTCGCCCTCAACCATTTGCATTGGTGTGCCGAATACAATTCTGGTGGGGTGGTGTAGTGATGGTTGTTCAACGAAAATTGGCAGCAATTTTATGTTGCTTCGATCGGCAATCTTTTTGGCAAGTGTCGACACGCGTTCTGGTGCGTTTTTGTTGAAATCGGAAATTGTGCCTTGTGAGAAAATTAACATGTGTTTGTCAGATGGTGTTTCTTCGGTAAAGTATGTGAATGAATCTCTCAACAGGTTGCGAAGCGACATCGCCGAGGTTCTGTCTAATCCGTATAGATCAAAATGGGTTTCCCAAAAACTGCGGATTCCTTCGTCCTTTGCCCAGTCGCTTTTGGATACTACGCGAATATGTGGGTGTAATACCGCCAAAATTAACGCGTCGAAATCGCTTACGTGGTTTGGTACCATGACGTAACGGTCTTTTGTTAAATCGGGCATATTGATTGTTTGCACATCGAAAATTTCCAAAATGCCTTTGCCGAATCCGTCGAACGTGCGTGGGTCGTAACCCCTTTCCATCATGGATTGGACAAGAACCTTGACAATTTTTCCGGCCGTTTCCGAACCGAATGAATATGTGTTATTCGTGGTTTCAATAAGTTGTTTCAAAATTTGTATTGCGTTCATAGTGGTATTTTAGCAGAGAAAATTATGCGTGGCAATTAAAGTTTAAACTCTTTGGATAAATTCAATATTTGATATACAATTAATACAAGGAGGGAAGAAGTTATGACGAGAATTATTTCATTAATCGTATTGGTTGCGGCGGCAATTGCTTTGATAAGTTTCTTTTTGGCATTTGGTTCTGTAGTAATAGATCCATTCAGAAATGCTTTCAACCCATTCGATTTCAGACTATTCGGGGAGGCAGTTTTCGACTTTATGATGGCACTAAGCATACCGCTAATACTCGGCATGTTAGGCTTGATTGGGCTTACAATGCCAATTGCGAAGGAATAGGGTGACATTAAAAAAGATCCGTCGGGTCTTTTTTAGTTAGGATTCCATTTGACTAACTCTTGAAATTTGCATAATATATTTATATTATTAAAGAGGATACAAATGAAAAAATTTTTTGCTTATTTGGTTGTGACAATCATGTTAACGACTCCGTTTCTTTTTTCATGGGGTTTTGATGACACTGATAC
>Ga0131853_10018157_pt1 | contig 12801 bp, 7 predicted proteins | sample TergutLab28metaG_FD_92764 | JGI IMG/M metagenome (GOLD analysis project Ga0131853, IMG submission 92764) | Labiotermes labralis P1 segment gut microbial communities from Petit-Saut dam, French Guiana - Lab288 P1 (version 2) (version 2) | ecosystem: Host-associated > Arthropoda: Insects >...
TAAATGTCCACCGGCGAATATTCTTTCAAGGCAGCTTGTAGAGTCTCCAGCCGCCATGAAGACGCACCTTCCTTTGGGGCATCGTTAGCTTCACCATTTATAATCTTGTGGGAAATGCCTAATTTTTTTGGAACCTATGAAGCCAACCAGTACTCCCCATGAATTCCGGAAACCCAAGCGAACGTGCGAAGGATCGCGCACGCTCACATAACAGTGGGTCATTTATAGGGATGCTTTTGGCCCACATTTCAACAAACCACGTATAAGCAGCTTTGTCCACCTCCTCGTAGTCTGCTGTCCTCATCTTCTTTCGCTGTGGGCCAAGGGCATCGGCATCAATATTCTGTTCTACGTTACTTTTCTGTTTTAGAAAAGTAGATAGTGTTGAAGGGCTAAGCCATACTTCTTCGCTATCCCTCCTTTCTCCACTTCCAGAAGTATTTCGCATTTTTCTTTTAAAGAGAACTGCTGTCGCTTCTTTTTATCCATATTGGCGATGGTATAAAGTTAACAGGCACACTAATAAACATGTTGCTTTACGAATGAACGACAAACAATCAACGCGTGATGCGACATGAATAAACGAAATAGGGTAGAAGTTAGAGATACGAAATCGTAACGTTCATTGGTTGATTGTAAACTTTGCGATCCTACTCAGCCAATAGCGTGACTTCTTGCATTGGAAGATGCGCAAAGCGTATTGGTTACTTTCAAATCGATATCCTGCTCGACCAATCGCATACATGTATGGAAAATGGCTACCATATCGTCTGAATAATAAAAATAATGTAAAAATATTTATATTATAAAACAGGATGAATTGCAATTATATTTTGAAAAAACAAAGTTAAACATACGCAAAAGGCGAAATTTTAATTCGTTATACTGACAGTTCTAAATTCGTTAAAATGAAATGTTTTAACACAGATTAAATAGGGAAAAGGGAAGGGGCCTAAAAATAATTTCGCAATTCTGAACATTTCGTTATACTGGCGTTCGTTACAGCGACATTTTACTGTATTAATAGTTCAAAAGATACAACATACATTTATTCTCACTCTTTAGCTACATGTTTCACTCAGAAACATGTAGTTTATAGAGTGAGAAAATAAACATATGTTGTGTTTTGACTGAAGATCAACTATGTTTTAACCCTTATCCTGCTAATGTGGAGAATATGGTGAGCTCCTAATAATGCCAGCAAATGGCAGATGGGATTTAACTCGGCATTTAAAGGGTTAATCAAGCTTTCAAATAGAACAGGATGTGTTCTATCAAGTTCCATATCAAAATAGTCATCTGTACAGATCAGATCACTTGGGCACTGGATGTGACACCTGGCTCTTGCTTGTCCTCTAGTCTTACACTTGCTATCTATATATTAGGCATGACAGATCAGACACTATATTCATACTTAGTGATGTAATGTAGAAATTACAGGCTTGTCACCCCACGGGTATGTCATCTCAACATATCTGAAATCACCATCTCACTCTTCATACACTCACAAAAAGGAAATAAATCTTTAAAGTAATTAAAAAAGGATACATCCATTACCTGAAGAGGATATGAACTCACAATGTTAGAGTTTAAGTTGTCCAAGATTTGGTATGCCTTAATCTGTACAGCTACCAGGACAAAACAAGGCCTGGAATGCCCCATTACAATTAATGTGTCTACATTTTTGTGCAGTAGTTATGTTAGAATGATATAATCACACTTTATATTGCTGTCACTATCTATAATTACATCTTAACACAGACCTCCAGAAACATAAATTAAGATACAGTACCTCATAAATTGGGAGGCAAATTGAGTCAATGAATCCAACTTGCATTAAGGGAAGCTGGTCTTCCTTTTCTCTGTTCATGATATCCTGCAAAAAGAACTAACAAATTATAATTTGATTTCTGTATAATTATACTACTTGCAATAAAAGGGTTACTTCATACATTAAGAAGTGACTATAAATGGAGGTGATTAAATTATAAGGTTCAAATAAGCAATGACTTTTAATAACTGTCACCCTTCAACACATCTAACTTACAGAAGCAGAATGCAGTAAAGCTTCAAATTCTCATTCAATACACCAATTCCTTCATTCAAAGTTTTTAATAGGATACACAAAAATTATACACTGTTTGCTTCATATAAAATATCTTCATGCTCATATTGCACACAAGAGAAATTAAATAACTGATACAGTCCTGGATTGTTACAAATACCAGAGTTTAACACCATGCTTTAAATTGGTTGGCACACAGGATAAGTCATACAACAAAAATCTGCTCTTGTAACATAATTTCCAACTACCGGCATGTGCTGGCACAATACCTCTGAAAAACTGCACACATGCTCTAATCTATCCTTGGAAGTACTACAAGAACAAAAGAAAAAAATGCAGACCATTGTACCATTTGGCAGCAAGTAAGAATTTCAGTATGAAACTGCTTACGGTTTGAAAACACTCAGCGAATTTGTGCTCACAGCATTTTAAGAAAATTTAAGATCTGCATCTGCACCAGTATCTCTTTTATCATTTACATGTGTGATATTTCTTTCACTCCTGCAATATCACTACATCACAAATGATCACGGAAAGATTTCACAGAGACTTGAGAGTAACCAAAGCTTCTTTAAATCTACACACAAGTTTATACACCATTCCCTATATGTAAAGTAGCACACTAGCTTTACTTACAATTGGTGTAATATTCAGCTCCTGACGTTCAATGTCCCCTTGTTCAAAGAACTCACTTGACACCAATTCAGCCACCTAGAAATAAAGATAAAGTTGTAATATAAATACTGGGTTATCAGACACTCCGCTAACATTTTGAATCTAAGGAAAAAAAATTTTCGGCTATAGGATTCACTTTAAATGAAATTAATGTAGTTAGAGCCAAGATCAGTTACAGTTGTAGCAAATGCAATAAAGAAGTGCCAGTATTGATCAGATCAACCCATGCTGAAATTGTACCACTAGACACAAACATTCCTGCTGGAAGAGGAAAAGAAAAACTATGTTACTGGTAGCAGGAAAGACAACTGTTTCGTATGTAAACAATCAGAATCAGAAATTCAACTCAATTCCAAATTTCGACAGAGTCAATGACAACAGGTCAGGTAATCACCAAAACTTCGTAAAGTATGTACAAAAAGACATGCAGTTATTAACTGACCCTTTTCTCAACTTCCCACGGTTTTGTAATGGCAGCCAAGTCACACACTGTCATGGTCATTCCTCTCAAAAGTTCTCGATGATCATCGCGCATCCAGTTGTAGGTGGCAGACCGCACCAGATTGAAGAAGGCACCTCGCTTCCTTAGAGACAAGCAGATATCACCATCAAACATACCAAGTCATCTCCAACAACTTAGTCACCACACCAGGAAGAAATATGGGGAAGGGGTGGTACAGCTCTACAAATGATTAACTTTGGTACTAGGCAGAGATGGGGAAACAGCCCTTACTAATTGTTGGATAAGAGGGCTGTGTAGTGCCTAAAGCCAGCTGGATACATAACAGAACAATCTCTAGCCTCTGCCAGATATCAAAGCACCACCTTGGTCATCTGGCCTATAGCCAAGCACACTGCTAATACACTTGTTTGACAGATAAGAGTATGGTTCACATGGCAAAGGTCACAGCTGACTGTTGATATGAAGGTTGAATCAAGTTACCATTTTCAATTTTATAAGCCATGTACTTTGCTGAGGATTCAACAATTTTTATCATGAAAATTCAAAACTACAGCAAAATAAAGTCTGAATATCAACCAACATAAGACAGGTTGCAGAAATCTCTCCATCATAAAATGACAGCCGCAAAATTGCCACCCAACATGAATAGTTTTTGAACCAACACACTTTGTTTGGACTCCCAACGCTTTTCACTGATTTTAATAAACAAAATAAGGTTAAAAACTCAATTGGCAAGGGTGGTACTATAACCTGAGGTACATTTGGATCATAAATAATACAAAAACCACAAACATAACGTAATCAGCAAAACAAATTAAACCAAACATAACAAATGGAACTTCCCCAATTTATTCAACTTGCTTTGCTCAACTTACATGTACATGGCATGACTCAAAATTGTTACTGGGTTCAGCCGCTTTATTCCTACTCATGCTACTAACTGTTTATTTGCATACAAGATCATTCCATGACCCTCTGGCAGTTAGTTGCCATCCTATTACTGTCAAAGTCTGGTTTCAACCCATGGCAGGCCACACAAAGAACATGATGTCACTGAGACAGTTTTCTATTTTAATAAATTTCTTTATTGGTTAATATCCTCCAATTTTCTTTTTCATTGTCATATATTGGGCCTAAAATTCTTCTATACACTTTCCTTTCAAAAATGGAGGACATCCTGTTTAGTTTATTAAATTAAAAGACAATACAACAGTTTCTGGTTTCAGCCCAACACAATAATATACTATTTTATTTTATCTTGATAACGACATGTTTTGGTCACCTGACCCTCATCAGGCCATCTTTACAACACTTAGAAACAGGTACACACAGTGCACTGCAAGTACCTTACTCAAAAAAGCACGAATAAAACTTCCTTTTATAACACGACACAAACCATAACTGTACAAAACAATAAAACAACTAATAAAAATACACATAAACAAACATACAAAGCAACATAAAGGGCACAAATACCATTTGCTAAAAATATTTTTAGCCCAGGCAGTAAATACCCCCACCAACAATACATGAGGAAAAACTGACAAACTCCAACTTAGAATAAGGTACTGCACTGCACTGCATGTGGGGGATGTGGTAGCACAATGGTTAAGGTGCTGTGCTAGAAATCGGAAGGTCGCTGGTTCGATTCCAAATGGTGTCATTGGAATTTTTTATAGATATAATCCTTCCGATCGCACTGTGTCCCTGGGGTCGACTCAGCCTCTAAGAGAAATGAGTACCAGGAGTATTTCCTGGGGGTAAAAGCGGCCGGTGCGTAAGGCTGACAAACTTACCACCACCCTGTGCTGTTGTCATGTAATCTGGGAACCTTAACTTCCTGGAACCCTCTGGGCCACTCCAGGCCTGTAACGGGACTGCTTTACCTCTACTGCACTGCATGTACCTTATTACATGTTTTGTAAAGGTGGCCTGATGATGGTCAGGTGGTGGAAACATGTGGTCATCAAGGTCAAAATAAAAAAAAATACTGTCTTGTGTCTGATTGAAACTGTTTTGTTGTCTTGTAATTCTATTTAAATACCCACTTAGTATTCAGTAAATGATGCATATATATATATATATGCACACCTATCCTCAACCTCAATAACCATCAAGCTCATTTCAGGCTGCAATGCCACACAGCCAGTCTCACCCTGCACCCATCATCTACAATCTATCAATCTGATGTAATACTGTACCTAAAGTACACAGCCAGATCTGTTGACAGAATGGCATCTTCCAACACTTTTATTATTCTGGAATACTCATCTGGTGAGATATTGGCAAGGATTTGATTGCCCTGGAAATAATTACATTTATATGTAACATTTGTTTCAATGCAGTGACAGAAATTATACTCACTAGATCCAATTTTCAACTCTTACTTTTCCTGACCAAAAATTATAATTGCTTCCTGCATCAAGATCTAAGATTAATACTACATAATTAAAATTATAATACTGCAATCCCATCCACATACAACTCAAGTACAACACTGGTCCATTACCTGGCTGTTAAGAATCATGATGCACTGGTCAAAATGGTGGTGCTCCATTGTAGAGGTGGAATAGAGCCGGGCGAGCGGTGATGAAGCCCTGCAAGCAACATTAGTGCATAATGCTCATTTATGCTACTGTCCAGTCTGTGCAACATCGGTGCACAATTCAAACTACTGTTCCTGTCTTGTCCATTAAACTGTTCATTCACATTAACTACTTTTATTGATGAAGTGATAAGTACATCAACATTAAAAATCTTTATTTCCATACTGCTGTACAGTATATATGTCAGTAATCAATTGTTGTTAAAAAATGGATCTTGTGAGCCACACTTACTTCTTACACCTCTTAGTAAACCTCATGTACCATCTGTGAGTGTACCTTTGCACACAAATGCGCCTGTGTGTGTGTGTGTGTTTTTTTTGTTTCGCTAGGACCATCACATGTGTCAGAGTGTACATTCCACCAGACAAAATGGAACGTATCAGCTACCATACCAATGCAAAGTTTATAACAATGCTGATCAGAAATCTTAATCTGATGGCTACAGAAATTTGTGATTTTGGATAATATTAGTGTCATTCAACAGAAAATTCTGGACTTGTATTATTATTTCACAGGTTCATACACTAAAATATACAGACAGAAATAAGAATAAGAAAAATGGAGAAGAAACCATCCAAAGAAATTCACACCCAGGGTAGAGAGCCCCCAGTAATAACTTAATATAGGCCATTCAGAATGTTTTGGAGAAGGGAAACATCTTTAACCTCTGCCAGATTCAAACTTTGGATTGTCCAACCCACAAACTATTCACTATACCTTTCACTTAAAACCTTCTCCTAATGGTGTACATGGTGAAAAGATGTGAAATCTAAAATATCAGTGAGACGCACACATAGAACATCAGCATTAGCCTACAGAAGTACATTAACTAGGCTTACCCTCAACAAATGTTTTTACCTCTCCATACAATTCCCTTCCATAAACTTGACAAGGAAGGAACAGCCAATGGATCCAGTCTATTCCATACAAGCCTCATACACATAACAAACAATCAACTAATGCCTTGGGAAAGTGACAGTTCTTCGCTATTCAAAAAATGTCCTGCTTTTATGAAACTCAAAGGTTTGTCCAAGCTGCAATCAACCACGAAGTCACAGCACCACTCACTTACAGCTCTCTGACAAAGAAAGTTTCTAAGACAGTAGAAGTATGCGCTGCACAAAAAGTAGTCACTCTACAGGAATTGGGGAAAGCAAGTTTCTTCAACACTGTATTTCTACAGACAAGCTACATAATAAAAAAACAAATTATCTGAACAGAAATTCTGGGAGTTCAATGCACAAGTTTATTCCAATGAAGTCACAGTTTCATAAGACACTCTGAAAAGTCACACAGCTTTAAGTCGGTACACAGGACTTACTTTATCTGGAATGAGTTGTTGGTTCCACGATGATCCAGATCATGACAGAGGCAAGCAATCATCAGAGCTAGACATTCAATCTCACCAAATATTTTCCACCACTGAGTAGCCTAAAATGAAAATCAATAATCAAAACTGTGACCTGAGTTGTCTGCAGTGTGTTATTATTGCAATAAATGCACCACTTACAGACTATCCTTTGTTCTCTACAACTATACAGAGCAGCAGCAACATGAACGGCAGCCCTTGCTGGTTATGATATACATATACAACACTGCAGTGAAAATAGATATTTGTTGCATATATTAACACCATCACTATGTTCCATGTTCTTTGTACACACATCATTGCTATTTTCCACACTACAGGGCTGTAGAAGATGATGAAATTTGCAGAAATAAAGGGAAAAAAGGGACCTTTAGATCTTTATCTAAAACTGGTAAACACCTTTATTTTTGATTGAAACAAAAGAATGCCCATAAGCAAGTGAGCTGACTTCAATAGATTAAAAAAAAAACTCCATTTTATGACATAACACCTTCCAAAATAGTAAAAGCACTTTCTGTACACAGTGGGCAAACAATTTAACTCACACAGAGGAAAATAACACGTTAAGACACATGATGCACACACTATTTACATACAGACACTAACAATCTGTGGTACAGATAAATATACAGTTGTCCATATACATGCCAGGAAGGTACATGGGGGGCCTCACTTCACACTTCAGCTGCCACAGAAAGAGTCCCCCCCACCAGTACCCACCGAATTAGAGACTGGGTGGTTCCCAGACGTGGTCTAGACACTTTAGAAATGTAGCAATCTGTTACGTTTGCTGGGGATCAAACAAGTCCTCAGTTGCCCAGCCAGAAGCCCTGTTGCTACACCAGCTACACTATCCTGACTTCCAACACAGTGTCAAACCTTCAAGACATACAAAACCATGCAAATTGCCTTGTACTTACTGTGATGATGGCAAACATCATCTGAGCTACATTGAAGGCATGCCTCCAGTTATGGTAGGTTACATTGCGGTAGTTCTTCTTTACGCTAAGCAGCCACCTACAAAGTACTTCATAGTCTATGTGGAACCTTTCTATGAAATCAAGATCTAGGAACATCCGTATACAAGCCTAGAATCAAAACAAGAGTCACCACTACTGTTTCACTGTATTACATACTTGCCATAGCATATAATTATCTGTAACTCAATATAATTTATACCTTTCATATACAATATTTATACAGAGTTTTAATTACATAATGCAGCATAAACATGGAATAAGCAAGCAACTACTCTAGGTTAGCTTGCTTTTGCAAGGAAGCTGGCACCACCATAGCTGAAAACCCCATATATGAAATACCATAAAAAACGTATAATTTTATTCTATTAGCTGTGGCAGATATTTACCTCCATGTCAATTCTGAATGGACAAGTTAAATACCATCCCACAGAGATGCACAAAATACAATGTACTCAAATGTTGCTTTCAATAATTTTTTTAATTGTTTATGTTTTAACTAACTTCATTCCCATTTCATCCATTAAGTAAGATAATTAATCAAACACCACCCATTACTGGAGTACATTACATATTGAAGCCAAAGAACAGGCCATGACAGCCCAGATGGGGAACACAGGTATACCTCCACTCTTTCTTAGACTTTGGTGCTACATGGGGGTGGGTGGTCAACACCAGGCCCCAAAGGCAGGGACACAGTACCTATTGTAAAGAAGGCTGGGAGGTAATCAGGGCAGGTCTGTAGAGGTGCAGAAAATCTTGCCTCCACTGGGATTCAAACCCCAGACAATCCAGCCCGTGGCAAGTCGCTATACTCACTATGCTCTCCTGGCCTATGCATCATATATTACTCCCAGCCAACAGACTATGAAGCTTAGTTTTTGCACTGCATCAAACAGTCATGTACCAAGTTTCAAAGTATTTTACAAACAGTTTTATGACCTGCCAAATACTGAATCATACGTTTACACTACTCATAGAATGGTGACAGATAACCTTTTTCATGTTTAAAATACTCAAGTACTGGAGCCATGTTCTGATGTGCTCCAGATCATTAGAGATATCATGTCACCCCTGTTTTGTAAATGGGGCTAACTGCCACTTTGAGTTAAACTGAGTTATGTGTCGGGAATCATTCACCTAACGGTCCACTATAAGTAAAAAGATGATAACTCCATCTGCAAGAATAACCAAGGAAGGTGATGGTTATGTGACCTCTCAAAGCATCTGTCACATGTAAAACGGAGCTCCAATTTTTCTTCTGTAAAACTAGTATTTTGTGAGTTGTCCCTTTTTCACAAAATAGGGGCAATGTGAAGACAGTAATAGAGTAAATATATAATATGTTCTGTTCATTCATAGAAAACTGTTACTGTGTTCCGGTAATCTGGGTTTTTCATAATTTGCATATCACCTGACTTCATAAAAACTGATTTACCTTCAGAGTATCATCATCATCCATGTGTATATCATCAAATTTGAAATCATACAGCTGAAAATGCTGGGAAGATGGAACTCTGAGGCTCTGAAATAGATAACAGAATCAGTCAGTATTACAGAGGGTATTTGAATCAGAGAGAAGGTTAAGAAGTTAGGGCTAATCATAAAAGAAATTAAATAGCCATCTCAAACCCTTCATCTCCTGTTTGAGACTTGTACTCCATAAAAACACAACTGGAAAGTTTAACTGTAATTTTGAGTGTAAAAATTTTCCAAATACATTGTTTTCAATTTTAGATACCTCATTGGTCTAATGCTACAGTAGATCAACTACAACACAAGGCACTAAAGTTGTTATTTATTTATATAACTCCCCCCCAAAAATGCTGAACTCTCATAATTCATCACACTTCTTCATTTACATTCTGCATGTTGCATTGTCACCACTTGCATGACACAATATTTAAATCTTGTAAGTACTGTGAATCACATTATCTTTTACTGTATTTTAATATAACTTAATTAAATTATCAAAGTTAATGATTGTGTCAATATATAACTCTGTATTAACAACAACAGCAGAAAGAAAACTACATATACACATGCATATACATATTCATTCACAGATCCATCATCTGCACAAGTTGGATTGAATGTTGAATTCGTCATGAAAAGAGCTAAATTGCAATAAGCAATTAAGTCAAGTAAATAAGTTACAAATTACATAAAATTATTAAGAACATGATAAATTACAAAGAAACGATCATACACACACACGATAATAATACACATTAAATATGAACGTTCATGTGTCTACATTGTTATGACCAGCAGATAGAAATTCCTCAATGAAATAAACGGCATTTTTAACAAGGTAGTCTCTTAACAAAGTCCTAAAGGTATGCATGTTTTTACAATATTTGAATATATTTTGTGTATACCATGAACAGAAGAGTTAGTAGTAATTCAGTTTCCATTCAAGATGTTGTATCATGTCATAATGCACACCTTATACTTCTCCCTTTTATTGCTAACTATTTAGAGTGGTGGAGACTGTAATTTTTAATACTGCTTTCTAAAAATGAACAACCACTCTATTTACAAAATCCTATACATTCAAGTGTGTTTTATATAGGACAAAGAAAATTCAAATTAATTCCCAAAACAGAAATTTCTAAGAAAACAAGACTTTTGACATTCCAGTTATATCAGAACTGTCATTTCCAAATAAAAAAAATTGTGGTTAGGACTGTGCACCTATCAATTTTTAATATTTGGTTTCTGAGCTATCCTAAGTCCAAAACAAGTATCAAACTTCAAACTCTCCACTGTGTGCAATATGTGATGATATGGCTGCTAATAATGCCATCCAAATATACCACCTTATGTTATATCATCACACATATTATTAAGATTATTGTATTAGGTATACAAAAGTACTCTAACCTAAATAATTAAACCCTTCATTTTACTGGATAGGCTGAGGTCAGGAAGGTACATGACACTGGAATTTAAAGCTCTTGTCACAATTAATACTTATTTCCACAACATTGCTTTGTTACTGACTTGAACACAACTCACCCTCAGTCTTTGAGCGTCTTCTAATGAAGCGGAGGCATGGTAACTCAGGACCTCTAAGGTCACACTTTGTTTTGCCATTGCTATCACAGCCTTCTCGTACCTACCAAAGATACAGGATGCAACATTATTGCTTACAGATAACACAGTGATCTCAAACATCTACACCCTATAGGAAATATTCTCTGCACCCAGAAGGTTTTCCATGCACGAAGGAAAATGCACTTTAAAACAAAGTCTTAAGTCTGGACCCACAGAAACTCTGATCATATTTTCAAATTTACACCTATAGATGATGTATACTTACATATGTGTGTTATGGATTCCCATTCCACAGAAAATTGCAAATGCTTCTACAAAGTTCTCATCATTTTTTGTAAAATGTAGGTCATCAAATTTGTTGATGAGCTGAAAAAAATACAGAACGTTTTCAATTCAATCAATTAAAATCAGCATTCCTCAGAACAGATATGCTGCTAACAGTATCTGTCAAAATGAGACTTTTACCATGGAAATACACATGTAAGCTATCTTACTTGAATTACACCGATGATCTGCCCTGAGGAGTTCTTGATCGCCATACACAGGATCGTCTTGTGGCGGAAGCATGAGCTTTCATCAACTGAAGAATCAAACCTCTCATCTTCATAAGCATTTGGAATATTTACTGTCTGAAATAAAACATATTCATTTTATATACTTCTACAAACACTTGTTACTCCAACTGTAAACAGTAGCAGTAAACGCTATGCATATAAAGGGGATATCCCAAGGCATTCCACAGCTGGGCCATTTACTGAAAGAAGATTCAAGTTCATTAGCTTGACAGCAGTGTGTACTTGCACACCACCGTTTGGCTTTTTAAATATCTGGGCAACAGCCCCCAGCCCTTCCTTCTCTGTGTTGCAAAGAACAGTGTGCAGATTGCAAAGGTGCCCTCAGTATAAAGGTGAAAACTACATTTTCCAGAGCCTGTACCATTGTTCACACTCTAAAATGTTCAGTTATGAAACATTCTGAAAGTAGTAAATACTGAAGAGATTGTGTAAATGTTCATTATATGTAGTAACAGCTTCAAAAGTTTCATTTTTGTAAGGAATGTTGAAGTTAAATTAGCAAAGAATTACTCTGCACACACAGAACTTCCAGTAATGGATCCCACAGGGCATTCTATGAAATGTCTTGCATAAGACCTAATTGGTTGACATTTTGTAACACACACACACACACCTAATTGGTTGACATTTTGTAACACACACACACACCTAATTGGTTGAAATTTTGTAACACACACACACCTAATTGGTTGACATTTTGTAAAACACACACACACACCTAATTGGTTGACATTTTGTAAAACACACACACACACCTAATTGGTTGACATTTTGTAACACACACACACACACACACACACACCTAATCGGTTGACATTTTGTAACACACACACACACACACCTAATCAGTTGACATTTTGTAACACACACACACACACCTAATTGGTTGACATTTTTTAACACACACACACCTAATTGGCTGACAGTTTGTAACACACACACACCTAATTGGTTGACATTTTGTAACACACACACACACCTAATTGGTTGACATTTTGTAACACACACACA
>Ga0131853_10018158_pt1 | contig 12801 bp, 12 predicted proteins | sample TergutLab28metaG_FD_92764 | JGI IMG/M metagenome (GOLD analysis project Ga0131853, IMG submission 92764) | Labiotermes labralis P1 segment gut microbial communities from Petit-Saut dam, French Guiana - Lab288 P1 (version 2) (version 2) | ecosystem: Host-associated > Arthropoda: Insects >...
GTTTACGGGTAATTGGACATTTACGCCAAGTGGTAGCGGCACACCAAGCGATAATTTATCGATTAGCAAGTTTGCCGATATACCGAACGGTAGCCATGTAGTTGTGGGTCAAACGGTAACCTACACCATTAGAGTAAGAAACGATGGTGATATATCCGCTAACAACGTAGCAATACGGGATATCATCCCCGCTGGTATGACTTTTGTGTCGGACAGTGCAATTACACGTATAAATGGTAGTGTAGTGGTGCCTCCTATCATCCCAAATATTTCCGGTAATACACTGGCTTGGAATATCCCGACTCTTGCCGCAGGGCAAACAGTAGAAGTTTCCTTCCAAGTAACTGTTAACCCACTACCTGTTGGTATTTTTGAAAGAACATTCAGAAATACTGCACAAGTTAACGGAAATAACACCAATTCTGTAAATCTTGTAATGACAGGGTTGATTAAGCAACCGGATCGTATGGCTGTTTACGTTGGCGAAACGATCAACTGGACGCTACGTGGCTTCCATAACCCATTAGACCGTGCAGCTACAAATTTCGCCATTATTGATGCACCGGGGCGGGGTTTGAATTTCCAATCCGGTAGCTTGCCGGCATTTGTAAATGGTGCAGGTGTAACCTACGACATTCGATATCAAGTTGTGGGTAGCAACGAATGGCGCACACATGCAACAGATATTAACGCAAATTCACCGTTCACATTCAGCTTGCCACAACCCGGGGATTTGTACTATACAGCGATAGGTTTGTTCTTTGGCGATGTCCCTGTTGGTTTTGGGCTTGGGAATGAAATTGTGCTAACGTTTGTAGTAGGGGACAATGCACCTAACAATATACTCACAAATGGTTTTATGATAACGTTTGATAATGCTGAACGACCGGGCATTAGCCCTGACGAACCGGTAGTGAACGAACCGGGTATCGGCGGCGGTGCAGGTGGATCTGTCAGAGATGCTTCGGTTGAATCAATCATTCCGTTTAACCCGGCACACCACGCTTATATGGTGGGCGATGCCAACGGCATGATTAGACCTAATGCGAGCATAACAAGAGCAGAAGTAGCAACGATATTCTTCCGCTTGGTAACAGATGACTATAGAGCACAAATGTGGACACAGCAAAATTCGTTTGCGGATGTGCAGATGAATCATTGGTTTAATAACGCAGTGTCTACAATGGCAAATGCAGGCGTGCTTACAGGTATGCCGGATGGCACGTTCCAACCGCAAAGGGCAATAACTCGTGCAGAGTTTGCCGTGGTTATGGCTCGCTTCTTTGAAGGGCTTCCAATGGAAGGTGCAAATATGTTCCCGGATATTGAAGGTCACTGGGCGGCAGCAGAAATAAACGCAGCCGCACGCATGGGCTGGATAACCGGCTTCCCTAACGGAAATTTTGCGCCGAACCAAGCCATAACCCGTGCAGAAGCAGCCGCACTTATAAATCGCATCTTAGGTCGTTTACCACGTACAGTCAGTGATTTGCTGCCGGGCATGACAACATGGGCAGATAATGCAAATACAAATGCATGGTATTACCTGTATATCCAAGAAGCGTCTAATTCTAACGAATTTGTTATGCAAGCAGACGGCATCCACAAAACATGGACAGCGTTGTTAAACCCAAGAGATTGGCAGGTATTAGAATATCCAAGCTCTCGCCCATTGGATATAATCGGGCAGTACAGAACACTTAGTAAGATGCAACCTATGTCAATTATAAACATCCACCGTCAAGTAATTGCCGGACGGTAACAATAAAAAAAGCACTTGTTTTGGAAACAAGTGCTTTTTTTATTGTTATGGGTTAATTTAACACGACCCAAGTCATATACCCTACATACATAACTATCAACGCTAACCCTTCAACCCGCACAATTTTCTTGCTCGACTTTGCAAACAAGAAAAACGCCAGTGTACCCACAGCAAGCACTGCCGTGTCAAAAATAACACCCGATTCAACTGCAAGTGGTGTTATTGCCCCTGCCAGCCCAAGCACAAAAAGGATATTAAATATGCTGGACCCTATTATAAACCCAAGGGCAAATTCGCCCTCTTTTTTGCGGCAAGCAATTATTGTTGTAACAAGCTCCGGCAGCGATGTTCCTATGGAAACAATGGTAAGCCCTACAATTCTTTCAGAAATACCAATGGTAGTTGCAAGGTTTACGGCAGATGTAACCGTAATTTGCCCTGCACCAATTATCACAGCAACACCCAATACAGCAAATAATATGCTGCGCCAAAGTGGTTTTAGTTTTGCTTCTTCCGGCGGTTCTTCGGTTTTATTTTTCATTGCAAACCTAACCAAAACAACCATGTAGGCGGTGAACAACGCCAAAAATGCAAAGCCAACGAAGCGTGGCATTGCATCGCCCCATACTATAACCATTACAAGCAGCAGAATGGTTGCGCCGGCACAAACCAGGAAATCTCGTGATATTGCTTTCATTTTAACCGCAATCGGGAAAATCATTGCCGAAAGCCCCACAATAAACAATTGGTTAAACAAATTAGACCCAACACTGTTGGCTATGGCAAGGTTGCTTTGCCCTCGTAAAGCAGCCGAAACGCTTATAGCAACTTCCGGCGCACTTGTACCCATAGCTACTATGGTTAGCCCAATTATCATTGTGGGGATTTTTAACCGTTTTGCTATGGCGACGCTGCTGTTTACAAACACCTTTGCGCTTTGCACCAGCAAGAAAAATCCGAGTGCCAGCAAAAATACATCCCTTACAGTTTGCAATTTATCCCAACTTCTTTATCCCAATTTTTTTAGTCCGTGTGCCAAACGTTTTAAGCTTTCTTCCTTGCCCAATAGCTCGCAAATTTCTGTTGCGCCGCAGGGTGTGGAGGCTTTGCCGGAAAGTGCAGTACGTATAGGCCATAGAATCTGCCCTTTTGCCAAGCCGTTTTCTTCTGCCGCTTTAGACACCGCTTGAAATAATGTGTCGTGATTCCATTCGGCAAGTGTTTCCAGCGTTTTAATGGCAACCGCCAATCCTTGCTTTGCAACTTCCGGATTGGTTTTCATTTTTTTGTGCGTGTAAAGTTCGATATCATATTCGGGCAATTCGTCAATAAAGTCCACAAGCTCGCCGCAGTCTTTAACAAACGAAACTCTCGACTGTGTCATTTTTGCCAAAACGCTGTAATCTATTCCCGGTTTTGTGACGGAATTTTTTAAATATGGCAGAGCCATTTCGTAAAAAGCTTCTAGTGGAAGGGCTTTTATGTGTTCGGCATTTACCCATGTAAGCTTAACCACGTCAAAAGTAGATGGCGACTTGCTTATATTTTTCGACTCAAAAATTTCTATTAACTCGGCAAGTGAAAAAATTTCTCGGTTGTCTGTAGGGCTCCAGCCCAATAGTGCGGCGTAGTTTATAATTGCTTCCGGCAAAAAGCCCTCGTTCAAAAGTTGCGGAATAGACGCATCGCCATTGCGTTTAGAAATTTTTTGCCCGGTTGCATTTAGCAAAAGCGGCAAATGCACAAAAATTGGCACTTCCCAGCCGAGTGCTTCGTACAGCAATTTATATTTGGGTGTGGACGTTAGATACTCGCTGCCACGAGCAACATGGGTTATTGCCATGTCGTGGTCGTCTATAACGTTGGCAAAGTTGTAGGTTGGCATCCCGTCAGATTTTATAAGGATTTGGTCTTCCAGCTCCTTGTTTTCTATGGTTATGTTGCCAAAAACTTCGTCATGGAAGGTTGTTTTGCCCTCGGGAATTAGCTGGCGGATAACGTAAGGTACACCGTTTTCTAAGCGATTTGCAACTTCTTCTTTGGATAAACCGACGCAGAAGCGGTCATATTTTTTTATACCGTGGCTATCCGCCAGGGTGTCTAAGCGTTCTTTATCGCAGAAGCAGTAATAGGCATGTCCGCTTTCAACCAGCCTTTGTGCCGGTGGTAAGTAATTTGCCTTACGCTGGCTTTGAATATACGGTCCATAGTCGCCCTCACGCCCCGGTCCTTCATCGAAGTCCAGCCCTGTTAAACGAAGTGTTTCGAAAATTGCGTCTGCTGCGCCTTCTACATAGCGTTCTTGGTCGGTGTCTTCTATTCTAAGAACAAACGTGCCGCCCTCGTGTTTAGCAATAAGAAATTCGTACAGTGCGCTGCGTAAATTGCCAATGTGCATAAAGCCTGTTGGGCTTGGTGCGTATCTTGTGCGTATAGTTTTTTGCATTAAAAAAACCCCTTTCGTATATAGGCATTCTAGCAGAATATGCTCGCTGTCGAAAGGGGTGGATTAACCTAAAAATTTTCAATTCAGTCTAATGCATTTTTTAACTGTTCATGCATGAAGTTAAAGCTTGGCGATAAATTATTGGTGACACACATATGAGGACTAATCTTTTCTGCCCAAATTGATTTTTGCAATCCTACTGCTTGTACACCTTTCTTTTTAAGTGATTTGCTACCACCTTTATGTACAACATCAGCAAGCAGCTCCCACGTTCCGCAAATTGATTCATCATAATTGCTTAAGACTTGAGCTTTTGCAGAAGGATATGCTTTTTGAATTGCACTCAAATCACCAAGATACCATGCTTCAAATTCCTTAACCGCAATGCAAAATAATGCATTTGGTTTTTTGTTACAAGTGTTTAACACATTATTTAGTTCATTTAAAAAATCAGATTTGGTGCGATTGTCTAAGTCGCAAATTATAACAATAACATCATACCCAGGAGTACGCCCATAACCAGCCAACAATGCTGGCAAACTATTAAGTAGAGGCTGCTTTTTTGCCCCTGTTTTAGGCTTTAAATCTTTGGGCAGGTGTCCAAGGCTTCCGTATTGTTTTGTCCTGTATGTCGCTCCTGTACTGAGTATTTTGGGAATCAGAATATCCATTGCTTTTTTGCTTGACTTATCTTCTAATAAGAACTCAAAATGCATTATTTTTTATCCCCCTCAAGGTAGTCGCTATACCATAATCCACCTAACAGAAGTCCTTCTGCTACTAATTCCTGAACTAAATTATCGTCACTTGCTCGGCGAATTTTAGAAAAGCCATCGCTTCCCTTTTCCAAAACCCAAACTTCGTTTGGCTCAAGTGCATCTACGAAATAAGGTTGATGTGTAGTAATAAAAAGTTGAGATTTATTCTTTCCTTCTGCCACATAAGTGCGAAACTGTCTTGCTAACACTTCGAGTAATTTGTGATAAAGACCATTCTCGGGTTCTTCAATACACAAGAATGGGGGGGGGGTAGGATTGGCTAAAAGAAGCAAGTATGCAAAGACTTTAAGTGTTCCATCCGACATTTGTTGGGCAGAAAATGCGTCAACAAAACCCTTATCGTTAAATTTTAGAAGTAACCTGCCGTCAGGCATACGTTCTGTAGATATTTTATCAATCCCAGGTATTTTTTTGGAAATATCATCAAGTATTTTAGAAAATTGTTTTTTATGCTCCCTTTCCATATATTGCACAACATTTCCGATGTTGTCGCCATGCTTACTCAATTGTTTTTGGGGCCCTGCAAGGGAAATTGTGCGAGCTGCATCCGGTGTGAAGTATGATAAGTACCACCCCTCAATAAATTGTCTGAACGCAGCAATTCTTGGGTGACGTTTTAGGTCAGTAATAGTTGCAATACCTAGCTTACGATTGCTAATTTCAATTGATTCTCTGTCGCTTGTCTCCTCTTGCATTAACTTATTAATTTCAGAAATGGTAATTTGCTCGTCTTCTATGCCTTCACTGTAGCCTTTCCACGCTAATCCCCGACCATTTTCCAGTAGTAAAAAAGAAAATGGCCATCCTCTTTTTTGTCCTTCTCTTCGTTGTCGCAATCGTTCGCTTTTAACATATGGACGTTCTTGATTGTCAAGTGCAAATTCAACTTCATATGTTATTGGACGCTCATTACGCCCTTCTTTGTAATAGATTTCAAAAGAAATAGGCTCATTAATATTTTGTGAAACAATTCGGTGATATCCACCACGCCCGCTGATGTCACATGCTTCTTCAACTCCAAATTTTAGGCAATCGGATAAAAAGCCGAAAGCATCAAGAAGAGTGCTTTTTCCTGAACCATTTTTTCCTATCACCACGGTTAATGGTGTTAGCGGGGCGTTTCCTTTAACATTCCAAAAACGCCCCATAGTTACGTCTCGTAGACTTTTAAAGTTTTTAATTCTAAACCCTTCTATTCTAGCCATTTGGGAAGCCTCCTTGAAAATGAACTTGCTTGATAATGATTATATAAAATCATTTTGCTAATAGCTATAGCAAAGTATCATCCAAATATCCGTTCATAAATTGCTTTGCCCGTTGGCGTAGCTGCAAGCCCGCCCTGCGACGTCTCTCTCAAACTCTCCGGCAATGCATTGCCAACTTCATTCATTGCAAGAATGACTTCGTCTACAGGAATTACACTTGCCACATCGGCCAATGCCAAATCCGCAGAATTTATCGCAATGGCAATGCTTCCTCCATTGCGTAAAATACATGGCACTTCTACCAGCCCTGCAACGGGGTCGCATACAAGCCCCATAAGGTTTTGCAGTGCAATTGCAGCGGCATGTGCTGCCATTTCGTTTGTTCCGCCGGAAAGCTCAACCAAAGCCGCCGCCGTCATTGCTGCCGCAGAGCCGCATTCTGCTTGGCAGCCACCTTGCGCACCGGAAACACTTGCTTCGTTGGCAATGACCATGCCTATTGCGCCTGCGGTAATCAGTGCCATTATTGCCGCTTCTTCAGAAGTGCTTTTTTGCTCCATCATGGTTATCACACCTGCGGGCAAAATACCGCAAGAGCCTGCCGTTGGCGTAGCAACAATTTTACCCATGGCGGCGTTGTATTCCTGTATGCCAACCGCCAACGCCGTTGCATGAGCGCAAAAAGAACCGCCTAAGGTATCCCCCTTAGCGGCATAAACATGCGCTTTGTATCCATCGCCGCCGGAAAGCCCGCTGACGGATTTTAACCCCGGAGTTAGACCTTTTTCGGCACTTTGGCGCATTACATCCAGGTTTTCCTTCATGCGGTTTAAAATATCTTGTTCATTAGTTTCCATTTGAATGGCTTGGTCGGTTAGCACAAGGCGGCTTATAGTAATGCCTTCTTTGTTGGCTTTTTCTACCAACTCTGCCACAGAACGATAATTAAGCATAGGATGCCTCCTTAATGTGGGTGCATGTATACTACACTCACAATATTTTCAAGTGCTTGCAGTTCGTTTACGACTGCTTTTTCTATGGGTGAATCCAGTTCAATAGTCATTATTGCAAGCTCATTTTTCTTTGGGCGTGACAAATGAAAGCTGCCGATGTTTACATTAAATTGCGCAAGCTTGTCCGTTACCAAAGCAATTGTGCCGCTACGGTCGTGATGGGCAACAATTAAAGTGGATTGCGTGCCGGTAAACGCCGCCGTCATGCCATTCAATTTAGTAATTTGAATATTGCCGCCGCCAACAGAAACACCTTCTACAGAGCATGTTTCCCCATTTTTACCAACTAGATTCAAAATGGCGGTATTAGGGTGGGAGTTAGGAAGTTTTACATGCGAAAAGCTGTAATCTAACCCGGCTTTTTTTGCAAGCTCTAAGCTGTTTGGAATGCGTTCGTCGTCGGGTTTCATGCCCAATATGCCGGCGATAAGGGCTTTGTCTGTACCATGCCCCTTGTAAGTCATGGCAAAAGAGCCGCAAAGCCCAATATCGGCTTTAGCGGCATCTTCGCCAAGAATTTTGCGGGCTACACGTCCAATACGGACAGCCCCCGCAGTGTGAGAACTGGAAGGACCAATCATAATGGGTCCTATAATGTCAAAAATATTCATGCTGTCTCCAAGTGTTGTTCTTTTGGTAAAACCTTTTTCTATGCAGCAATTAGGCGGAAAACGTCGATTGGAGCTACCATGCGTTCTGCTGCGTTTACGGTAAGCGGTACAGGTAAAACTACTTCTACGCCGTTAATGTAGAAATGTGATGCGCCCAGCGGAAGTACAATGTTTAGGTTTTCGCCGGTTATAACTGCGCTGCGTGTGGCTTCGTTCCATGAAATGTTAAGTGAGTGGTTTGTAGAAAGTACATCGTATACAGGGAAAAGTGCTACATCAGAACCGGGCGCAAACCAAGGTGCAATTTCGTATTGAGCAATAACAGATTCAAAAGTTAGCGGATAAACTGCGATGTAATTGTTCTCGTAACCGTTTGCGGAACTAATCCATAGCGCACGGCTTGGGTGTGCTTGCCCCGGGAAGCTCATTGCTACGATGTCGTACCAAAAAAGCAGTGTATCACCCACTTGAAGTGTTTCGGGAAGCACAAGCTGGCGGGTTAGGTGAGGGAACAGGTCTACTTCTTCGTTAAGGAAAAGGTGCAAACCGCCATTGTCAACAGTTAGGCGTATGCCTTCCTCTGTTGTATAAATTTCTTCAATTATGTGTAAATTTGGTGCAAATGTGTATTCCGGCAAGTCTAGCGCAACGACCAAAGCGTTAGATTGTGGTGGAAGACTCATGGTTGTAACAGGGCTGTGGTAGATTTTTACACGATTGTTTTCACGGCTTTCGATAGAAGCCGGTAAGCCGGTTTCGGCATCAACAATTACTGTGTTGTCTTGTAGGTTAAGAATAATGTAGTCGTCTTCGCCAAGTTGCACGGTTAGGCGACCTTCATAGTATTCTGTAATTTCGCCAACACGACCAACAGGCAGTAGCGCAGGTACATAGTCTTTTTCAGTTGCTAAGTAATCGTAACCGTTTGCTTCGTAGCCATTTTCATAGCCGTTCTCATACCCGTTTTCCGGATATTCGCCGTTTGCTGCCAAAACAGGTGTTATAACGCCAAGTGCAAGTATTGCTGTTAAGGCAAATGCCAGTACTTTTTTCATTTTAATCTCTCCTATGTTCATTATTTTGCGATTTATATTCGCTTTTTTATAATGCCCATAATAGCATAAAAAAATGTATTTTTATACTTCAACCATTCTATTAATTTCTTTTTTTAGCCGTCCGATTATCTTTTTTTCCAAACGAGAAATATATGATTGCGATATTCCCAAAAGATCAGCAACTTCCTTTTGGGTTTTTTCTTCCCCGCCGGAGAACAATCCAAAACGCAATTCGATTATTTGTTTTTCTCGGTCATTTAATTTTTCTATTGCGGTGTTTAGCAATTTTTTGTCAATTTCTTCGTCCAAATCGCGTGAAATTATGTCAACGTCCGTGCCTAAAATATCGGAGAGTAATAGCTCATTACCTTCCCAGTCTACGTTAAGCGGCTCATCGATAGAAACTTCGCCTTTTGTACGGGCATTGCGGCGCAGATACATTAGAATTTCATTTTCTATGCAGCGGCTGGCGTAGGTGGCAAGTTTAATTTTACGATCTACGCTAAATGTGTTTACTGCTTTTATTAGCCCAATTGTGCCTATGGAAATGAGATCTTCTACGTTGATACCGGTATTTTCGAATTTACGGGCAATGTACACAACAAGGCGTAAGTTGCGCTCTATCAAAGTTGCCTTTGCATGAGAGTCATCCCCTATGCCCAGTTTTGCCAGCACATTTGCTTCTTCTTCTGAATCTAATGGAGCAGGCAGTGTTTCGCTTCCGCCTATGTAAAAGCAACTGTTGTCGGGTTCTTTTGCAAGTGTTAAAGCTCCAAGTATCATGTTTTTTGCTTTTTTGTATAAATGGTTAAGCATAAGTGTGACCTCCATTATTATGAAATTAATTCGGGGCTTAATAATCCGTGGTATCTGTCGTTTTTGCATAATTTATCGTTGTATATCCCTATTATTACTTCCTGTGGTGTCTTGCCCTCAACCGTTACGCTATCCGGTCTAAAGCCAATTAACATGCCGTTTGCACGCCCCAGGCTTGTGAATGGAATCATTCGAATGCGTTTGTAAAATGTATTTTCTTCTGTTGTCAGCAACTCTGTTAAAACATTTTCTTTTTTTTCGTAGAACAAAATTTTTAACCCGTCCGGTAAAAATTCTTTTACACGCTCAAATTCCACTACTATGACAGAATTTTGGCTGAGCGGTTCTTTTAAGCTATGCCCCGTGTCTACCAATGCATCAAATGTTGTATCCTGTTCGCCCAGCGAAACTTGCACATGACATAACATTTGGCGTTTTAACGTGTTGTATTCCATAAATTTTAATCCAAGTTTTATAAGTACATAGCTCAATACTGCTCCTGCAAGTACAATTTGCCACGATACCGTTTGAATTATGCCGCCACGTTCGTTATAAATAAAGTACACAGTGTGCGGTATGTCGGTAAGGAAAAAAAGAGCCATGCCCAGCCCACCCACCGTAAATGAGATACCGTAAGTGATAAGCAATATTTTTACAAAAGCCTTTACTGCATTCGGGCGGAATGCAATAAATATGCCAATGGTTAAAATAACTACAGATGATAACGCTACATTTATAAACCGCAATGGTTCAAGCGCAATAAGTAAAGTGTACAGCAGCGACATTGCCGCAGAACCGATAAAAAGCCATCGTGCTTTTTTTTTGTTGCGGGTTATTTTTGATACAACCCACAGCACAAATGTGTTCATAACAAAGTTAACAAGAAAAAGCATATCTGCATAAAGGGTCATGTTCATCACCAAAGTTAGTATATTGCGTGGGGTGCAAAAAAAATGTCGCAACCTAGTATTGACATAAAAATTCACATGTGTATAATGTGCTTGTTGAGCAAGTACATTATACACATGTGAAAGGAGCATACCCGTTGTGGAAATTTTCCTTCAACTTAGGTCGAAAATACCGATATACGAGCAGATAGTTTCCCAAGTTAAGCAATTGATAATGGCGGGCACGTTAAAAGATGGCGACTCGATACCATCCATGCGCAGCCTAGCCAAAACGTTAAAAGTTAGTGTAATAACCGTGCAAAAAGCCTATGAAGAATTGCAGCGCAAAGGGCTTATAGAATCCTTGGCAGGGCGGGGTACTTTTATCCGTGTAGAAAGCATGGACGATATAAAACGAGAATATTGGAATGCTATACACGAGCATGTAGATAAATTAAAAAAGCTGTCCCGTGACAGCGGCATAAGCATTGATGAAATAATAAAAACGTTGAGGGGCGAATGACATGGAAAATATTTTGGAAGTTGTAAATATCAGCAAAACATATCCCAAAAGCAAATTTGCCCTGCGTGATATCAGCTTTAACGTGCCGCAAGGCGCAATAATGGGCATAGTGGGGGAAAACGGCAGCGGTAAAACCACCACACTTAGTATAGTTTTAGGGCTTTTGTGTCCAGATACCGGCAAGGTTGTTCTTTTTGGCAAACCTTTTAGTCCAGACGATGTTAAGGCGAAAGAAAAAATAGGTGTTGTGTTTGACACCAATTGCTTTCCACCGTCGTTTACACCACGGGATATTTCAAAAATTTACAGACGTATCTACCGCAACTGGGACGAAAAATATTTCTTCGAGCTGCTGGAAAAATATGAAATAGAACCAAAGCAAAAAGTGGGGAAGATGTCCCATGGCACGAAATCCATGTTGGCTATCATCACTGCGCTATCGCACAAGCCGGAGCTGCTTATCCTTGACGAGCCAACAAGCGGCGTAGACCCTGTTCGCAGGGAAGAGGTGCTGGACATATTTTTGGACTTTATATCCGATGGAAAAAAATCAATTGTATTTTCCAGCCATATAACCAGCGACTTGGAGAAAATTGCGGACTATATCGCATTCATCCATAAAGGCGAACTGCTTGATACGGTAGAAAAAGATGTATATCTGTATCAATACGGTATCATCCGCTGTAACCAAGAATGTTTTGACGAGTTGAGCCAAAATTACAAACAGGAAATTTTGCGGTATGTAAAACGGGATTATCAGTACAGAATTTTGGTAAAAGACCAAACAAAAATCCCTTCCGGCAAGTTTGTACTGGAAAATCCTACGTTGGAAGAAATTATGTACCTTATGTCCCGTGGTGACACATTATGATGGGGCTTGTATATAAGCACTTAAAAGTTGGCTACATTACGCCGTTTGTTATATTTTTATATATTTTCGGCAGTTTGGTTTTAGGTTTTTTAGTAAGAACTCCTGCGGCACTTGGTGTAATTCTTTCCGGTGCAGCAGGCGGCTTTGCAGCAAATTTTATTCTGCAATTCAAGCACGAAACGCTGCTGCTGTGGGAAAAAGCTGATTGTGTGTTACCAATAAAGCCTTCGCACATGGAGTTTAGCCGATACATTGCACACCTTGTAGTTTATTTTATAACCATAGCAGCAGGTGCAACATACGTTTTAGTCAACTATTTAAGCGGCACAATTGACAGCTTTTTTTACGAAGATGTGATAAATACATTTTTTGTGTGGACTTCTTTGTTTTTTATAGCCGGAGCAATGGCATTGCCTAGAGTACGCACTTTTAATTTTAATCATACGTACTTGCAATATGTAGGTTTTGTATTAGCAATTATTTTCCTGATAGCTTCTGCCATAGCAGCAGAGGAGCTTGAAATAAACAGACGTATTATGGAGGTTAGCACATTAATGGTAGCTTTGTGTTTGTATGTATCATCGTATTTTATAGGTTTGTATCGTTATAGGCGAAGGGGCGAGTGTTGATGACAGGGGTTTTGTATAGCTATCTAAGCGGTATAAAAACGACGGCGTTTTCGTTTGCAGCATTTTTTGTTGTTATTTCGCTGGTATTTGCATTTACGGCAAATATATTTTTTGCAATAAATGTGGTCTTCGCAGGGATTGGGACACTGGGTTTTCAGATTGATGTTTGCTTTAACAAATATCTGCGGATTATGCCAATTAGAA
>Ga0131853_10018159_pt1 | contig 12800 bp, 12 predicted proteins | sample TergutLab28metaG_FD_92764 | JGI IMG/M metagenome (GOLD analysis project Ga0131853, IMG submission 92764) | Labiotermes labralis P1 segment gut microbial communities from Petit-Saut dam, French Guiana - Lab288 P1 (version 2) (version 2) | ecosystem: Host-associated > Arthropoda: Insects >...
AAAAACAAATATAAAGGTATATGAAGCTCTCTGTCCTTTGTTGTTATAGGGAACGGAGGGGGTGGTGGGTGGGGGGGGGGGGGGGTGGGGAGAGCGAGAGAGAAAGTCAGCATTCAAGCTTAGACGCCCTATCAAAAAGTATTCGGATTGATGCTGTGAACCTAACAATACTAAACTCACCCTAATGATGAACTAATCCCAATCAAAACAGGCCCCTTCTGCTTGGGTACACTTATTCCAGCAGCCCTTCTACCGCTGGAAGCATTTCTCGTACTCTGTTTTGGATTGGCTCCACATCTTCAAATCACTTACCTTTCAAGGTGTTCTTAATTCAGGGGAAGAGGGAAAAGTTGTGGGGCCATATCTGTGGAGTATGGGGGGTGACGCACCTAGTTGAATGTAGTGTCTGTTAAAAACCACTGCACAAGTTTAGCTACACATGTCAGTGCATTATGATGAATTTGCCATGCACCACACTACTATCTTCTGGGCCATTTACAGTGAAGTGAATTGCAGAGAAGTCTTATGGCTCCTAAATAAAAATGCTGGTTTGCAGTTTGGCCCTGTGAAGCATAGTGATTGTGCACAATACATTCTTGATCAAAAAAATACGATAACATTAACATTTGTTTTGCACCGAACTTGGTGCACTTTCTACGACCATGGTGATGAAGATGTAATCCACTGTGACGACGGTTGTTTATTTTCAGGGTCATAACTGTATATCCATGTTCCATTACCAGTTACAATGTTTTTAAAGAAATTATCACCTGCATCTGCAAATTTTAGAAAATCAGAGGCTACGGAGAGGTGGTGCTCCTTCTGCTTCACTGTCAGCAGCCATGGGACAAACTTTTCTGACACATCTCAAGCCCAATGTTTAGTTAAAATTCCCGTGCATAAGTCGGAAAAAATTCCTTGTTCCTTAGCTACTTCCTTAATGGTTAGTCTTTTACCTGAAGTGAAGTTTTCCCATTACAGGCCCTGTGTGGCCCAGAGGGTGGGTAGAGGTATAGCTCTCCTCTTCCATGACTGCAGCACTAGAAGGGGGTGAGTGATCAGCAGCACGCCCTGGCCACACTTTACCTCCGGGAAAGAACTGGTACCCATTTGACAGGAGGCTGGGTGGGCCCCAGGGCTGGTCTGGACGGGCGGAAAATCTCGTCTCCACAGGGATTCGATCCCGGACCATCCAGCCCATAGTCAGTCGCTATACCAACTGAGCTACCAGCCCATAGTCTTTTATCTGCTCTCACTAAATCATGTACTTTTGTTACCACTTTTTCATTTTGGTTTGATAAAGGACGTCCAGACAGTTCATCACTTTCTACCACAGATCTATGGATGCGTGTCCTTCATTAAAGTGGCAGAACCACTGAAAAACTTATGTGGCTCACAGCCTCCTCTCGAAAGGTAGTTTAAGCCATTTGGTACATTTCAGCACCTGCTTTCTCAAGTGTTGCACAAAATTTGATATGCATGTGTTGTTCCATACTCACAGACATCATTAACAGAATAAAAAGGGTAAAGTTCTACATGTCCACACCATGAAGGCATAAAAGGGGAGCAGAGATACAGCTCCACTCATTCTTAACCTTGGCACACAAAATGGAGACGAGTGATTAACCTCACACCCTGGTTGTTATACACCTTGGGAACAAACCCTGTACCCATGGAATAGGAGGCTGGGTTGGCCCCAGAGCTGGTCTGGATATTTTTGAGAAGTAAACATCTCTTACCCTTCAGTCCAGTCCACAGCAGTCACTATTCTGACTACACTACTTGGGCTTCTTGTGAATACAATGCACGACACTTAACACTACCGTTTGCATGCAATGACTGCATCAGACTGAATGGGTGCAATGAGGTTTTGCTGATTAAAATGTGCAGGAACATGTCCAGAAATGCTCACTTTCAATGAATTCGTGACCATTTTTGAAGTGGCAAAACCATTCAAATACATGCATACAGCTCAGGCTTCCTCTTCAATGGCAGTTCTTATCATTTTGTAACTTCGGGAGTTTTGTGCCAAATTTGCTATACACATGTTGTTCTGTACTCTGGGATATCATGCATATGTTATACAACACAAACAATACTGTTTGCTTGTGATGATTACATCAGAATCACTGTAAGGAGGTATCGCTGACAGTGGACATGTGGGAAAAAGTCTGGCAACACTCCCTTTGCAGTATGACATGAGGTACTAGAGAAATGAACTTAGTCCAGGTATTTTCAGTCAAGCCTCATAAGATTTAAGCCTCAGATTTCTGAATATGGCAGTCTAAAAAAGCTTCGTCAGTGTCTAGGCTATGGGCTGGACAACCAAGGAAACAGGTTTTTCATTCCTAGAAGTAAGAAACTGGTCTCTTCTCCAAAGCAACCATAACAGTTCAGGGGCCCACCCAGGCTCATATTCATGGGTAGAGGAAACACTTTGCCCAGGGGTAATGCAGCCAAATGGGGATGCTAACCATTCACTTTCATCTAGTATTGAGGTTAAGAATAAGCAAAACTACAACACCACTCCACTTATGCCCTCGCAGCATGCATAAGAACAATTGTACTTCCAAAATATGATGGCGTGGCAATCACTGCACCTCAGTAGTTGGTTTAATATGTGCGATATCCTGAATGTTGTATTACGATGTAAAGACTAAAAAATACTCCTACAGAAACTAAAGCTTCACGAATTACTGGCTTAACCCTTTGGACCCATTGAAGTTCAACTAGCCAATGTGCAGTTCAATGCTCAAAACACCAAAGGCCAGCTAACACTGACAACTAGCACGCATCAATCAAATGACATTCTTTAACAGCCCTGTGACATACACATACCTTCGCAGCTGATGTGCTCTGGCCTCCTGAGTGAGATGGAAGCTTGTTCAGTCAGCAAGTTCCCATTTAATTCTGGCAAGAAAGAATTAAAAACTATGACTTACCAAACAATATGAACTCAAGCTCACCTGTCTTTTGTGTATAACTGCAACAAAGGTCATCTTATGGTAGCACACGCAGATATAGCTGAGATCCCACTTCTTTAATTAAGTGCACAGTACTTTTCTGGAACTTACCTGTTTTATTTCATTGCTGACATTCAGGGATGATAACTGTGAGTTTTTGAGTGTGAGAGGTTGAGCTTCTGCATAGCACCTCAGTGCTGCCTGAATGTGCTGACAGGTTGTTGGAGTAAAAGGGCCAGTCTTCTCCTGTCAACACAAATATCTCAAGTGGGATTTTTATGGACAGTCAAACACTGGGAGAAGACATCTGTTTCAATGTCTATTGTCCATGACACAGTTTTAAATGGAAATAAGAGGCCTAACCAATATGTGCACAAAATGTTAATAATGATTTAATGCTACCATTTTAAATGTCACAATACACACTATGCATTATAACTACACATCTGCAGCCATTATTGGATAAATAAATGATCAGAAAGCACATTCTGCTTCAGCACTAACAATATTTCTCACCCTGTTGTGGAGGCTAGTGGTCTTAAAACACACAGTCTACCAGTTCAATTTGTACAGCCCTCAAACTTATCTCTGTCAAATAACAGAACATATCCCTAATCAGCGTGAAAGATTTTTTAAATTTAAAATAATTTTTGTCACTTGCCTTAGACTCAAGCAGGTTCACTAGCACTGCATGGTAATGTACAACAAATGTCCATAAACAGATAAAAATACAATACATTTTAAATTCTATAATTCATAACATGTTTTGTGGTGAGTTTAACTGAAATACTTACTGAATATTCAAGTCTTCTGAGATGTGACACTATGCTGTTGGGCAAGTAAAATGCCCCCCACTATCCTCCTATGTGGCTATTCTTTCTGGACTGCTTGACCCTGAAGATGAAGATACTGTAACCCACTGACACATCAGGAAAAACTCACCCAGCAACATAACACCACACCCAGAAAATGTGAATCTTCAGCAACACTGCTGTGAAAAACTAAAATTTTGCATAAAGTACTTACCCCATTTATTGCTTCCAACAACATGCAGCCCCCCCTTAAATTTCACAACTACCTGCTTGGCCCAGAAAGTATTTGATTTTGAAAACCCTCCTCTAGCCCAGAAGGGGCATGAATTTATAATACAGTACTATGGCAAAAGGGGTGTAAATTCAACACAGACACAAAAACTCTGGCAAAAACTGTATATTACAGGAAGGTCTTCTTTTACGTGATTTCTTTTTGTGTTATTTTGCTTTAACACAACTTGAAAATTTACATCAATTTCCGAATTCAAGCAATAATTTTTGGTTCAACACGATTTGGCAGAGACAATCCATGACGGCACTTACCTTCTGTAGGAGGCTAGCAGAAACTAACATCACAGTCACGCAATTAGCCACACAAACGGATTGATTATGTTGGTGATTTAATCATGTGGCTCATGTAGTTTACTCTTCTACAGCAATGGTTTTTCTTACCAACATGACAGAGAAATGTAAACCTAAATCACCTGGTACAATCCAAATGAAAAACTGGCAAAAGACAGTTGGTACTGAAGAGAAATTAGACACCACACACCAACTTGAAAAAGGTGAACTAGCTGTTGACATATGTCAAAATGTTAGACTTGCTCATAATAGTGCACACACAGTTCGTGATCATGCTAACAGAATTAAATAAGTGCTAAGTCAAGAACTATAGTGTTTGTGTAGCACAATTACCACAGTCCTATCAGAATGAACCATACTGAAAACTATGGATGTCAGTCTCTTACATTTTTACTGCATTATAAATAAATAAATATATTGTACAGAATTTATGTATACTGTACAGATATGCATACACACTGCATATACAGTATACATGTACTTTATATACAGTACACATATATACTATATAGGTCTTTATTCCCACTCGTAGTATAGTCATACACTATACAGAATGAGGTTGTCAGTCCCCCAACCTCCAGGAAAAACATGGTTTTTTAAACAGGAATTTTGTGTTTGATTTGAGAGACTTTTTTTCAGGAATGTAACCCTGGTGAAAAAAAAAAGACCTTCCTGTATAATGAAGTCTTGTTACCAAGTGGTCCACTGAGACCTTGTTACATGACAGACATTGATGTTACAGTCAAGTTAGCAGTAATACTATTTTCTATTCTGTAGCTCCAAAGTTCAAACCTCCAGATAGTACTTCAAACTGTGTGATGGCTGCTTCCTTTCTGGTTCAGTAACACCATATAATTCAGTGCTATATAATGAACTATAACACGCATAAATAAATAAATAAACCATTATTCTAATTGATGAGAATATCGGAAAACAGCAAACCAGTGGCTGAATTTTTTTATAGTCCATGATGATCCACATTACTTCTAGTTCCATTCCACACCAGATAACATAACATATGGGCTCCAACATAATGTAATACAGTGATACTAGGTTAAAGTAGATGCTTACATGACATTTAAGGATGCTTGCATCAAATGACCTCTGACAAGTGTCTACAAAGCATAGTGCAGATGTCTGTGTGATGAGAGCAGCTTCTGAATCCAACACATCTGCATCAGATGCCTGAACTACAGGCAGCTGGACAAACCCCCGATAATCTGGTCCCTTATCCCTTACTCTTACTGAAAAGACCTGAAAAAAAGTTATGTTGTTGTTATTATTATTATTATACAAGTTGCACCAAAACACTAAAATCTGAGTAGGGACAAATAACTTCCAAAGTAACAGGTCAGTAGTGGGCTCAGAAACTACACACTGCCACAATCTTTTTCATTATTATTAATTACATTAATTTAATATGTAGACATGTTTAATCTATACATACAAATTCTACTATTATTATTCATTCTGCCCCCTTAATTCAGAAGTTCTTCCTAACTTTGGGGCAGATTGAACTGCAGCATGAAGTGCATCCAAAAAACATACATGTTTTATTTTCAGAGTATTATACCATATATTTTTACAGTCATTCAAAGGACATAGTGTTGATAGAAAAGGAGGAGTGAAAACACTGAACCGTAAGATACACTTTAATATTAATTCGCATGACAATACATATCTGACATGCTTTACACATTCTCCTCTAGTCAGAAAAACACACTGTATGCTTACTGTCTCAGGCAATAGAGGAAGGTGTACACATAACTCAACCAAAAAGTAGTCATAACACAATCCCAGCACAAAATGAAGAAAATCTTTGCTAACAGTCTGACAAACAGAAAGCTTTCTGTCCAACAAGGGACTACGAAACATAAACGCAACAGAGCTGTTTCCAGTTCATGAGTGAATGGCCTTTACTTTCAATTAGAATCTCAGCTCTAGAAACACAGAGTTCAATAATAAACATTATGATTTGTAATGTTTGACACTTTTGTGATCAAATGACTGACCACATAGCTAGCCAACTAGCAAACTCACTAAACATCCCTTCTTGAGACATTAATAGTTCCTCAACTAGCCACGCAATTTCCCACATGTTATCAAACCCAAAGGTCCAGTACCATGTTCACAACTATGACATACTAGATCTTTTTCAGGCATGTGGTACTAAAATGAACCTCCATTTTCAATGAACTAGACTCAGTTCTCAATGCATGATGTGTGTACTGTTTGTGACAATAGCACGAAATGTGTCCTTAATAAAAATACGCCATATGAGAATATAAATCCATTGCATGCATTTAAATGTTTGATGTACATATTGTGTTAAAAAAAAGGGGGAGGGGGTTCAGCTTGCAATGTGATGAACCAATCCTCACATTAGTACGTGCTAGCCCTCCATTTTCAACTCACTGTCGACACAACTTACCTGTGTAGTCGTGCCTGTTATAAGTTTGCAGGCTTCTGTGGTCATTTTCCTCTTCTCTCCGCCTTCTTTAAATACAACATCACAGGCCCTGTTCTTACAAATAAGCCCCCGAGTTCCATTGTATGTACCACACTTAGGGCATTTTCTTACTCCCCGCAGAGTGGCACGACCCAAATCTGACAACAGGGCTTTCAGTTTATCATCATTCGGCATATTTAGTGGGCCCACCTGGACTAGACAGATAACATTAACTGTATGTCAGTAACTGATACTTAAATGTTATAGTTGCGACAACATAAACTACATCATTATTGAGCTGAACATCATACTTTATACCAACATCTACGTGAAGTTAGTTTCTGTACACATTTCTTCCTGGCAAAATTCGCGTGTTTGCTTGGCACATGAAGTACGAAAGAACACCGTCTGCCGCCATTTCAGAACTAGGTCATTAACTTCGACCTTCATTAGCTGTCGCACAACATTCCGACGGTTTCCTACGCGAAGCAACCTTAAAACATAATTCACACTACACCGAACTTCGCACCTGAACGCAAGGACACGAAAACAGTCTTGTTTTTCCAGCTAAGAAAGTGTTTTGCAGGATGTTCGTTGAGTTATTACATTAAATATACCTGCATTGTCAAGTAAAATTTCCCGTCAACCTGAAAATTTTATGTAAACACTTTCACATGTACCAATTGTAAGAGCACAATCATTCTGTGGTAAAATTTGGTAACATGGCGAGGTAACCGAGAACTTACGCCAAATTTTCCTTGCATAAAATAAATTTAAGCCGGAACATGATCAGCCATCTGTTTTGGAGGTTGCGAAGATTAGATTTGTCAGCATTAGTCAATGGAAGATATCACAACGTAACCTAAATTACGTGAAGAAAATTAGTAAATATTGCTCAAAAGTATTCAGTGACTGAAGTTACGATACATATTCTTACCCGTACATATGTGGCACGTCCATTCTTAGATAAAAAGACAAGTTAGTGAGTTTATCTCTACTGTCCAGTAATCATCTCAGCATCCATTAAGAAAATTCGGTAGTGAGTTGGGCCTCGTTTTCCTCACATGAAATACTCCGTGTATGCCTTTCATACGTTCCATATCCGTGTATTAAACGATAATTCATAAAACCAACAAATACACGAATGTGAATTGTATTTATCACATGTTATTCTGTACCGACATATTTCAATCGCTGTCGCGGTCATCATCCAGGTAATTTACAAGTCCAAACTTATTAAAATGCATACGTGAAACCCTCACTGTTACGAAATATGTCTCAAACTTCTCACATATTCAATGAATATCAGTTTATTAGCTATTAAAACCTCATAAAATTTAATTACTTTAACAAACTGAGTGTATTACAGTGTGCACGTTAACTATGTTAAACACAGCTTGCCTTAAGCGCATCGTTTCACTAAATAGCGGTCATTGCGGTTGGTTTAGTGTAATTTTGTTAAGCTAAATGAGGTGGAGATACATTGGCTAAGATTGACCAACTTTGTTATAGGACTGGTTAAAATACTGAAGATATTCTGTACTTCTACGTAATCCTGTAATACACATTTGCTATTCTTGTGCGTAAGCTCCATGCATTTATCTTTCACTGGAAAAATAATACTATTTGATTAGGCTGGGGTTCTAACTTGTCTGATTTCAAAACATGAGACACAATTCCTTCTGATTACAATAACAGAAAAATCAGCTCAACACCCCTCACACCTACATACGCAACTGGACCCAATAAACTGCATGAGATTTTAAGTTGGTATGGATTAAAGCCCTCTGATCAAAGGGAACAACCAAGTGATCACGGACCATCTGCAACATTAGTTCCAGTCACAGACCATATTCCAGTAAATTCGCGGAGGGCCAAATCATTGCTGTGTATATGTAGCAGATGTAAATGGCGTCTGTAATAGAAAGGGTTGTAAGGCAAGCATTGCGTACGTTCTCGCAGCAACAGAAATCAAAACTATTTGACGAAAATTTCGAAACGTTAAAGGCGATGGCAGACCAACTTTCAGCAGCAGATGTGAGACTGAATATACAAGCTGCTAATTCTGTTCGTTGTGAATCACCGGTGACTTATATTAGCGTATACGAAGATGCGTGTGTTACTATAAGTATTTTCATTGTGAAGTCGGGTGAAAAGTTGCCTTTGCATGATCACCCACATATGTATGGAATTTTAAAAGTGATTGCGGGTACCGTAAAAATTCAGAGTTACACTGCAATCCCGAATGCTGGTGCTGGAAGTCCAGGTAGCCGCGGACGTTTGGTATGTGAGATGTCAAAAAATCGGACTCATCGCGCAATAAAAATGCCAGAGGTGATTGTGAGTGAGAATGATGATGCATGTTTCCTCACCCCAACTGAGCGAAATTTACATGAAATCTGTAGTGTGGACGGACCTGCTGCTTTTCTTGATATTTTATCGCCACCCTATGATGAAAATGGAGAACGAACATGCCATTATTTTAAGGAAGAGAAGGATGGTGCGCCTGGGCTTGTTTCAAACGAGGCGAGACTAGTTCGCATTCCTAGTCCGCCAGAGTACTGGAATGATGTTGCGATGTATGAAGGACCAACAATCAGGTATTTGTCGGCCAGCCAACTAACGCCGACATACGACACAGGTTAACAAACCTGCCAACATTTACAAGTGACTCATGTAGGGAATGTGTTCTTATAAAATGAACGTAAAACAAGATACCTACAAAGTAGTAATTGGGGTTGCATTGCTAGATATGCAAGATTTGGCCTGCTGCTTGAATTAAACAGAGGCACTTTTGTACATATTAAGACGAGGAGAATAAGTAGTTGTGTATTAATGGACCAAAAATATGTACCTTGGAATAGTATCTAAAATTCAAAATTAATAAATTCAAAGTATTAATCAGACTGGAGGAGAATGATTTAGATGGTGCAGATAAAGGCAGGCCTATAGGCAGGGGGCTGCAAGTGGGTGTAATGTACCCAGTAGAATTTGCAAAATATCAAAGACAAATATGCTGATTGGCCTACTAAAAACATTTGACATCCTACTGCATCCAGATGTTCTCTCTGTTGAAATACTGAGGTTGGAAACAACTCATTTTAAAAAATATGTGTAAATGCAATTAGTTTTTGCAATGTTGTAGAGTACACTATGCAATTAAAGTGTTCATTTTGTGGTCCTGACAGATGTGCTTATACATACAATATATATACACACACACACACAGTGTATGTGTAACAGGCATTACAAACGTACATATAGGCATCCATACTGGAAGCCACTGTCCCTGTGTTCATGGTCTGGCTACAGGCTTTGGTTAAGATGGATGGCTAATATACCACTGACATTTAAAACAACAGATAATGCACATGTACAGAATATTAAGGAATATTGTACATAGAAAAGGCCAAGCACTGTATTGAGAATAAGTGGCAACAAGTACCGGTACTGCAGTGATAATGAAAATACTGTTTCAGCTTTGGAACCCCTCTTATGTTTTCATAAATGACATATTTGAAAGCTTTGAATGTTATAAATTGATTATAATGGTGCTGTGATTAAGAATTGTGTTTTATGTCTACTTCCCCATGTCTTCATGGCACAATGCTTATGCTTTAATATTACTGATTACAGGATTACATTTTGAAAACTGCCCTATTATCAGACTCACATTTCCTTCCTCTGATGATATAGCCCAAGCCACAAGTGGAAAATACAAAACTGGCATGGATGCATATAATACAGTTGCATAATTATTGACTATTTCAAGGTCACGTGTTTTGCTTTAAAGATATTTCATGTTTTTTCCTTACATATTTTAAAATAAGTTTTTTAAAACTGAAAGGAAATTGAATAATCTGCAGCTCCCCCTGATGTATATGTGCTGCACCCTTGTGAAATGGCAGAATTCCTACTTGAAGTCGACACAGAGTCCTTCTAGAATAAGTGCTGTAAAATGTGTATTCTTGCTCTTTTCAGTTTTTCAAGCACACAGATGGAATAGAGAAGTCACAGAGGACAAGTCACAAGACATGTACTTGTTGGGCATCTTCTTACTGCAGGTTGTGAATAAATGCAAAGTATTTTAAATGTAATGTACAGTAGTATAAGTATTAACAATGACTATAAATTTGAGTTGGAAAGCCATGTACCAGTTAAAAATACATAAAACTGTGGTATAACATTCAGTACATTATTCAGCTTGTTAGTCATGAATCAGCTGTCCAAGCTATTACTTTGATGTTCGATCACATTCCGTATGCCATTGGTGTCACGTATGGTTTTAGAATTAGAATTTCTGTATTAATTTTGTTTCATACTATTTTGTTATTACATATACAAAGTTTATTTTAGAACATGTTATAGAGTCCCCTCCTATGCCATACTTCAGCTGAGAGTGGAATGAAAGTATTGACAACTTATGAAGGTGGTGTACACGCTCTGATCCAGATGAAACTACAATTTCATCCAATTAACCAAGACACTTGTGTTCATGTGGCAGGCATGTTGTTATTTTACATTACAAATAACTTGAACAAAAGCTGAATATTCTTTGATTACCTGTTAATGTATATCATTTCAGGACCACATATGACTGGCAAATGGCACAAATTCCATTGATCTGTAAAATTGTTCTTTCCTACTATACAGACTTGCAGTCACAGCATTGACTGAGGATGATGATGAAGGTGTCTGTGTGTAACTGACACTACATAATCTCGGCAGACGAGCACCATTAATGCACTTAAAAACGAAACTAGGAGTGCCAAGCAGAATTCACATAGCTTACTATCCTGGTGCATAGATTACTAGTCCTGTACCCATGTTACTGTTAAAAGTTTTTTATTTTTGTGAAACCTATTAATTACGTATTCTGTACACATTACTTTGTTAAATATATCATATTTGTGCATTACTGCCATGTTTCTAACTGTTGATGGTTGTTGGACTGTTACATACCCAATCTGTAAGTATGGTGGATAATTGATGTGTCATAATATGATGTTTAACATGCTTAACACTAGTGGGTCATCTGTTATTTACAACAAAGCTCAAAGCTCAGAAAATGTTTGCACAGCTACTGTGTTGTTATTTGACATTCTGCAAGACTTGTTACATTAAAACACTGCAAAGAAGATCTATTGCCATATATATATATACACACACACACACACACACACACACACGAGGTGTGGCAATAAAGAAACTGGATTCATGCTCTAACCCTTTATTGAAAAAAAATCAGACAATTGAAATGTTATCCCCTTCAATGTAGTCCCCTCCCTGATCCCTACACCACTCCATGCGAATTTTCCACTGTTTGAAGCAGTGCTGCAGGTCATCTTGTGTTAAGCTGTTCAAGAGTTGCGTCGCTTTTGCTTTCACTGCATCCACAGACTCGAACCTGGTTCCTTTGAGCGCAGACTTTATTTTCGGGAAGAGAAAAAAGTCGCACGATGCTAGGTCCGGAGAGTACGGTGAATGTTCTATCACTGGAATGTTGTTTTTCGCCAAATACCTCTTCACAGATAGCGCGTTGTCGTGATGAAGAATCCATGAGGCATTCTTCCACATGTTTGGTCTCCTTCGTCGCACACGTTCACGGAGGGTCGTCAAAACATTTTTATAATAAAGCTGATTGACAGTCTGACCTTCAGGCACCCAATCAATGTAGATAATCCCCCGGATATCGAAAAAAACAATCATCATTGCTTTGAATTTGCGTGCTTCTTCTTCCTAGGCGATTGGGGGCTCTTCCAATGCATGGATTCTCTTAGTCTCTGGATCATATTGAAAAATCCAAGTTTCGTCACACGTAATTACGTTTAGGAAGAAATCAGGATCATTTTCAGTGTTTTCAAGAGTGTTAGCACAGCAATTCACTCGATGTTCCTTTTGCTCGGGGGTAAGGATTTTTGGCACCACTTTAGCACACACCTTTTTCATGCCCAGATCATCGTGCAAAATCTGTCTAACACTTTCCTTATTGAT
>Ga0131853_10018160_pt1 | contig 12799 bp, 11 predicted proteins | sample TergutLab28metaG_FD_92764 | JGI IMG/M metagenome (GOLD analysis project Ga0131853, IMG submission 92764) | Labiotermes labralis P1 segment gut microbial communities from Petit-Saut dam, French Guiana - Lab288 P1 (version 2) (version 2) | ecosystem: Host-associated > Arthropoda: Insects >...
CAAGCAGGCAGAGACGGTGTCCCGGCTCACCCAGTGCGCCGTCGAGGTGCTACGTGAGAAGGGGTTCGCCGGGCTGACCGTCCGTTTGGTGGCGGCGCAGGCGGGGGTGGCCCCCGCGACCGCGTACACGTACTTCTCCTCGAAGGAGCATCTCGTCGCCGAGGTGTTCTGGCGTCGGCTGTCGGCGATGCCGCGCGACGAGGAACCGTCCGGCGACCGGACTTCCCGGGTGGTCGGGGTGCTGCGCAGCGTCGCTCTCCTGGTGTCCGACGAGCCCGAGCTGGCGGGTGCGGTCACGACGGCGTTGTTGGGTCGCGATCCCGACGTCGAGCATCTGCGCGCGCGGATCGGCCTCGAGATCCGGCGACGCCTCATCGAGGCCCTCGGCTCCGACGCTCCGGACCAGGACCTGCTCGAGTCCCTCGAGATGCTGTACGCGGGCGCGCTGTTGCGCGCGGGGATGGGCTACGACTCGTACGTCCACATCGCGGACCGGCTCGAGAGCGCGGCGCGGATGATCCTGCCGTGATCTCGAGCCGGCTCCGGCTCAGACGGTGTAGCCGCCGTCGACATTGAGCTTCTGGCCGGTGACGAAACCGGCCTTGTCGCTCGCGAGGAAGCAGACGGCCTCGGCGATGTCGACCGCGGTGCCGAACTTCTGCAAGGGAATTCGGCTCATCGTGACGTCGAGTGCGCGCTGGTCGAGGCTCTGTGAGCTGATCAGCCGCTCGGCCATGCCGTCGGTGAGCATGCCCGGGCCGACGGCGTTGAAACGGACGCCGTAGCGACCCTCCTCGGCGGCGAATCCGCGCACGAGGGCCTCCACCGCGCCCTTGGTGCCCGCCGACAGTCCGTCGCGCACCGGGTAGCGGTCGGTGGCCGCCGTGGTGACCGCGACGACGGACCCCTTCGCCGCGCGCAGCGCCGGCAGGCACGCCTGCACGACGGTGAAGAACGCGGTGGCCTCGTCGTTCAGATGCTGTGCGTAGGTGGACGGTTCGACCCGCGACAGGTGCACCATCGGGACGTGGGGGCCGGCCGCGTGCACCAGAATCGACAGGTCGCCGAAGTCGCGCGTGGTCGCCTCGACCAGCGCTGCGAGCTGTCCGGCATCGCACAGGTCGACGGAGTGGGCGGCGCCGCGCACCCCGAGTTCCTCCACTTCGGCGACCAGTTTCGCGGCCGCCTCGGCGTTCGAGCGGTAGGTGAGGATCACGTTGTGGCCCTGTGCGGCCAGCGTGCGGACGATGGCCGCGCCGATGCCGCCGGTCCCGCCGGTGACGAGTGCGGTGGTGCGGGTCGAGTTCTCGGGTGTGCTGCTCACGGCGTGCTCCCTGGGGGTCGATGGTCCGGGCGAGATGTCAGGCAACCTAGCACTTGCTTGGTTGTCCGGGATTGTGTTCGGCCCACGGAGCGGGAAGAACGGTCGGATCGATCAGGTGGCGAGCGTGCGTCGACTCTCGAAACGGCGGCGCACGCCCGTGAGTGGATCGTCGAACTCGATGCCACGCGCGAGCAGTTGCAGCGGTGTCGAGTAGTCGTCGGGGGCGACGTCGTAGAACTCGGGATAGAAGTTGTCGCCGAGGATCGGGATGCCGAGCGAACTCATGTGCAGGCGCAGCTGGTGGGTCTTGCCGGTGCGCGGCAGGAGACGGTACCGCCCGACGCCGTCGCGCACGTCGAGCAGTTCGATGCGGCTCTCCGCGTTCGGCTCTCCCGGCACCTCGCATGCCTGTAAGACGCCGCGCTCCTTGATGATTCGGCTGCGGACGGTGCGGGGGAGTGGAAGCGTCGGGTCGTGGGGTGCGAGCGCCTCGTACTCCTTGGTGACCCGACGTTCGTCGAACAGGGACTGGTACGCGCGCCGCGCCTGCTGACGGACGGTGAACACCAGGACGCCGGCGGTGATCCGGTCCAGGCGGTGTGCGGGCGTGAGCTCCGGCAGGTCGAGATCGCGACGCAACCGCACCAGTGCCGACTCGACGACGTACGCCCCGCGCGGTGTGCTGGCGAGGAAGTGCGGCTTGTCCACCACCAGGAGATCGTCGTCGCGATGGAGGATGTCGATCTCGAACGGCACCCGTTGCTCGATCGGCGGATCGCGATACAGATACAGGAAGCCGTTGGGCCGGAACGTCGTGACGGCGGTGATCGGGTCGCCGTTTTCGTCGACCACCTCGCCGGCGGCGACTTTCTCGCGCAGACGGGCGGTGTCGGACGGGAATCGCTCGACGAGGTAGTCCAGGGCGGTCGGCCACGTGCCGGTGTTCGGGAGGCGAAGGCGCGTCGGATTGAGGCCGTCGCGGACCGGTAGTGGAGCGGGGCGCACGACCCGACGGTACCCGGCCGGGTGGTGGATTCGTCCGCCGTGGGGCGTTGACGTGCGATCATCCCTACCTTACCCTTCGGTAAGTTGCGGCGTCCGCCACCTTCGAGGGGTGGGTGGCGGCGCTGCCGCGACTCCTTTCGTTACCGACTGTGTCTCCGTGGTCTGTTCCGTAGGCTGTGACTATGACCACATGGACGGCGGGAGACATAGTCGATCAGCAGGGCCGGACGTTCGTCGTGACCGGCGCGAACAGCGGGCTGGGTGCGGAGGCCGCCAAGGCGCTGACCAACGCGGGCGCGCATGTGATTCTCGCGTGCCGGAACGTCGACAAGGGGCGCGCGGTGGCCGTGCAACTGGGGGAACGGGCCGAAGTGCGCAGGCTCGACCTCGCCGATCTCGCCTCGGTGCGGGAATTCGCGGACTCCCTGGACACCTTGGATGTTCTGGTCAACAACGCAGGCGTGATGGCGGTGCCGCTCGGCCGCACCGCTGATGGTTTCGAGATGCAGATCGGCACCAATCATCTGGGACACTTCGCGCTGACCGGGATGTTGCTCGACAAGGTCACCGACCGTGTTGTGACGATGTCGAGCACGATGCACAAGCTCGGATCGATCGACCTCGACGATCTCAATTGGGAGCGGCGGACGTACCGGCGCTGGCCGGCGTACGGGCAGTCGAAGCTCGCCAACCTGCTCTTCACGTACGAGTTGCAGCGGAGGCTTTCCGCGGCGGGCTCGAAGGTGAAGGCGCTTGCGTCGCACCCGGGATACGCCTCCACGAACCTGCAATCGCACACCGAGTCGATCTCGACCCGAGTCATGGCCCTGGCCGACCCGATCATCGCGCAGTCGGCGGCGATGGGGGCGCTGCCGATGCTGTACGCGGCCACCGTGCCCGACGCGTCCGGTGGCAGCTACCTGGGCCCGTCGTCGATGTTCGAGACGCGCGGCTACCCCGAGGTCGTCGGGTCGAACCGGAAGTCGCACGACGAAAACGTTGCGCGACAATTGTGGTCGCTGTCGGAACAACTCACCGGCATCAACTACGACTTCGGAGGCTGACCGCGTTGGCGATCGAGCGACTCAACCACGCCGTCCTGTTCGTGTCCGACCTGCAGCGCAGCCTGGCCTTCTACCAGGATGTGCTCGGGTTCAAGGCGCTGCCGGGTGGATTCCCGGGTGCGGCCTTCCTACAGGCGCCGGACTCGGCGAACGACCACGACCTGGGCCTGTTCCAGAGCCCGAACCCCGGCACTGGGGTGACGCCGGGCAACGTCGGGCTCTATCACCTGGCGTGGGAGGTCGACACCCTTGCGGGATTGGCCGAGATGCGCGACCGTCTGCTTGCCGCGGGTGCGCTGACCGGCGCGAGCAACCACTGCTCCACCAAGGCGCTGTACGGATGCGACCCCGACGGTATCGAGTTCGAGGTGTGCTGGCTGGTGCCCGACGCGCTGGCGATCGACGAGCTGGTTCCGGCCCAGCCGCCGACTCGTCCGCTCGACATCGCCGCCGAGATCGCCCGCTACGGTGCGGACACGCACGGCGGTCCGCGCACCGACCGTCACCTGTGGGAACGCGTGTACGCGGCACGCGCCCGCGGCTGAGCCTGGTTCAGAACGGGGAGCCGAAGAGGGTTCCCATCAGTCCCGGTCCGCGAAGTCCGGCGGCACCGGGCAACGCAACAGCGAATCCGGCGGGGCCGGGCAACGCCGCGCCGAGTCCGACGGGACCGAGCAACTCGGGAGCGAGTAGGCCGGGGTCGGGCAACTCGGCAGGAGGAACGGGCACCGTGCCTCCGCGGATCGCATCGAGTGCGTTTGTGAAGTTGGTGCCGTACACATTGGTCCCGCCCATGAGCGCATCGGTCAGATTTGCGTTGGTCATGTTCGTGCCGGTCACGTACGTGTAGGAGAGATCGGTACCGGTCAGGATTGCGCCATGGAGATTCGCGCCGATCAGATTCGCTCCGCTGAGGTTTGTGCCGCTCAGGTCGGCACCCGAGAGGTTGGCTCCTAACAGATTTGCGGATGCCAGGTTGCGATTGCTGAGATTCGCGCCCGCGAGGTTGGCGCCCGGGCAGGAGGTGATCGGCGGCGCGGGAGCGTCGTAGATGGTGCATGTACCGATGACGATCTCAGCGGATGCCGGTGCCGCGGATGCGAACCCGACGGCCGTCGCGATCGCTGTGCTGGCGCCGATCGCGCCGATCCGGTGGAATCGCATGCCCCTGCGCTGGGATCCAGCCTTGGGATTGCTGGTCGTGAACGTCATCCATCTCGCCTTTCGCTCGTCGGAAAGAACCCCGGGGACCGCTCGAGTGCCCGCGGCTCGGTGATTTCGAGCCGCGCCTCGGGCAACAGCCCACCAATTCGTGACTTCTTCCCAGCGGGATCTCAGGCAACCGTGACGATGCTGTGACCCGAATTGCCGCAAGAGGCGCCAAACGACCGCGTGGGCGAAGGCCGTGTCGCGAGCGTCAGTTCTCGATCTCGCACGTCGTCGCGGGTGCTGCGCGGACCGTCACCGATCCGCCGGAGGTTCGTGCCGTCGCCCGCCACGCAAGCGCGGCACCGACGAGTGCCGTTGCGGCGAAGACGAACAGCAGTCGCTGCGCCGAGCGGAGTTCTGATCCGCCCAGATCGATCAGGACACCGGCCAACGCAGTTCCGAACGCGTTCGCGATGAGCTGGACGGTGTTGACCCCGGCCGCGGCGCGCGGTCCTTCGTCGGGTGATACCGACGTCATCGCCGCTACGGACAGGTGCGGCCACGCGATCCCGATGCCCACCCCGGCGACCGCGAGCGCGACTGCCCAGGACGCGATGCGGGCGCCGCCGGCGTCGTACGACATCAGGATCGTCGTCGACGCCAGCCCGCTCGCGACCACCAGCGGGCCGCCGCGCAGGATGCGGCGGACTGTCGTCGGTGCGGCGGCCGACGCACTGGAGAGTTCGCCGACGGTCCAGCCGAGCGCCAGTGCGGCACCGAGGAATCCGGCCGGTACAGGTGCCAGCCCTGCCAGTTGCTGTCCGAACAGTGGCACGAATGCCTCGATGGTCGACACCGCCGCGAGCACCGCGACGACGAGATAGATCCACCGCAGCGGCGACGGGCCGAACGTCGAGCGTGGCAGCCCGGCGAGCATCCCGACAGGGACCGCGTCCGGTGCGGTGACCGCGTCCGTCCGCCGCGGCAGGGCGATCGGCACCAGTGCGGCGATCACCGCGGTGCACCCGGCCAGCGTCACGAATGCTCCCCGCCACGAGCCGAATTGGGCGAAAAGTCCGCCCGCTGCCGGTCCCACGAACGTGCCGACACCCCACATCGTGGACACGAGCGCGGACGCGCGGGTCCAGAGTCTGCGGGTCAGGGCGGTGTTGATCACCGCGTAGCCGATGCCGGCCAACAGTCCGCCGCCGAGACCCTGCAGTCCTCGTCCCGCGAGCATCACCGCCATCGTCGGACTGACTGCGCACACCGCGGTCCCGATACCGAACAGTGCCAACCCGATCAGATACGCGCCGCGCGGTCCACGAGAGCCGAGCGCGCGACCTACTGTCGTCGACGAGATCACCGAACCGATCAGGAAGACTGTCGACGCCCATGCGTAGAAGCGTCGTCCGCCGATGTCCCCGATTGCAGTCGGCAGCAGACTGGCGGTGAGGTAGACGTTGGTCGCGTACAGGCACACCCCGCCGGCGAGCACCGACACCACGCCGAGGTGGCGTCCGCTGAGGAGATCGCGCCACGTGCCGGTGGCCGCTGTGCCGGGGCCCGCCATGCAGTCGAACGTAGAAGCTCGAGTGCGCTCGAGGTCAAGGCGTGCGCACGCCCACTGTGTCCGGCATCACAGCGGCCGACGATGTGACGGTAGCGGCCGGTGAATGTCGACGTCAGGGCGTCTTTCGGCGTGGGTGGGGTGGTGCTGGGGCGAGGTAACGGCGCTGTCTCGGAAAGAATCCTGGACGGTCGGGAATTGAATCTCCTCCAGGCATGTTCCTTGAGTCGATTGGACTCAACTTTGAAGGAGCTGCGAATGCCGGCATTCTTCGGGCCCGAGGGGCCCGGGCGCATCGACATCACCCGTCTCATGAGCAACGACACTCAACTGCTCATGGCGGAGGCCGCACAGTTCGCGGCCGGCCGGGGTGACACGGGCCTCGACGCACTGCACATCCTGCACGTCGCCGCGGTCAAGGACCCGGTGCGCGACATGGTCAAGCGTGTGGGCGGGGACCCGGAGGCGATCTCGAGGGACGCCGAAGCGCACCTGCCGCGCGGTCGTGAGGCGGTCTCGACGTCCCCGACCGTCACGGCTGCGGGTCGTCGCGCGTTGCTCGACGCACATCAGATCGCACGCGCACTCGGTTCCACGTACATCGACCCCGAGCACATCTTCCTGTCGCTGGTCTCCAACGGCGAATCGACCACGGGCCGCATCCTCGCGTCCGCGGGCGTGACGCCGGAGTCGATGCAGTCGGCTGTTGCCGCGGGACCGTCGGAGCCGCAACAGGATTCGGCCACCCCGACACTCGACAAGTACGGTACCAACCTGACCGAACGTGCCCGCTCGGGCGGCGTCGATCCGGTGATCGGCCGCAGCGTGGAGATCGAGCAGGCCATCGAGATCCTCGCCCGGCGGACCAAGAACAACCCGGTCCTGGTCGGTGAGGCCGGCGTCGGCAAGACCGCCGTCGTCGAGGGCCTGGCGCAGCGCATCGTGGACGGCGACGTCCCGGAGGTGCTGGCGGACAAGAGGATCGTCCAGCTGGACCTGGCCGGCATGCTGTCCGGAACCCGCTACCGCGGTGACTTCGAGGAGCGGCTGACCAAGGCTGTCGACGAGATCGTCGCGCAGGAGGGTCGACTGATCGTCTTCATCGACGAGCTGCACACGATCGTCGGAGCGGGTGCGGGCGGCGAGGGTGCGATGGATGCCGGAAACATCCTCAAGCCCAAGCTGGCTCGTGGTGATCTGCGCATCGTCGGTGCGACCACGCTCGACGAGTACCGCAAGCACATCGAGAAGGACCCGGCGCTCGAGCGGCGGTTCCAGCCGGTGACGGTGAACGAGCCGAGCCAGGGCGACGCCAAGGAGATCCTGACCGGGCTGCGTGAGCGGTACGAGGACCATCACCGGGTCCGGTACACCGACGAGGCGATCTCGGCGGCGGTCGAACTGTCGTCGCGCTACATCGCCGACCGGTACCTGCCGGACAAGGCGATCGACCTGATCGACCAGGCCGGTGCGCGAAAGCGGCTGCAGCTCGGCGCATCCAACCCGGATGCGAAGGCGCTGCAGCAGCGGATCGCACGGCTCGAGACGTCCAAGGAAGATGCAGTGGTTGCGGAAGATTACGAGCGTGCATCGCAGCTGCGGGACGAGATCACCGGTGCAGAGCAGCGGCTCGCCGAGGCTCGCGACGGTGAACCCGCCGCGGTCGAAACACCTTCGGTGACCGCCGAGGACATCGCCGAGGTGGTCGCCCGGGCGACCGGTATCCCGGCCAGTCAGATGACGCGGAAGGAGAAGGAGCGTCTGCGTCGCCTGGAGGACGAGCTGCATCAGCGGGTCGTCGGCCAGGAGGCGGCGGTCGAGGCGATCGCGCGGGCGGTGCGGCGTAGCCGGACCGGCATGGGCGATCCTCGTCGACCCGTCGGCAGCTTCCTGTTCCTCGGTCCGACCGGTGTCGGCAAGACCGAGCTGGCGAAGGCGTTGGCGCAGTCGCTGTTCGGTGACGAGAGCAAGTTGCTGCGGCTCGACATGAGCGAGTTCGGCGAGCGCCACACCGCGAGCCGACTGGTCGGGGCGCCTCCGGGCTACGTCGGCTACGGCGAGGCCGGTCAGCTCACCGAGCAGGTGCGACGCCACCCGTACTCGGTGATCCTGCTCGACGAGATCGAGAAGGCGCACCCGGATGTGTTCAACGTGCTGCTGCAGGTGCTCGACGACGGACGGCTGACCGACGGTCAGGGGAGGACGGTGGACTTCAAGAACACCGTGCTGATCATGACCAGCAACCTCGGTTCGGACATCATCTCGAGCAAGGGCGGTGCGCTGGGCTTCACCACCGGCGACGCCGCTGCGGCCGAGAAGCCGTTGCGGGACAGGGTGATGGGTCGGCTGCGCGAGTCGTTCCGGCCGGAGTTCCTGAACCGGATCGACGAGATCGTGATCTTCCGCAAGCTCGAGGCCGAGCAGCTGCACCGGATCACCGATCTGCTGCTGAGTGAGAGCCGGGACCGGCTGCGGGCCAAGGACATCGACATCGAGTTCACGCCCGATGCGGTGGACTGGATCGCGGAGCACGGGCACCAGCCCGAGTTCGGAGCGCGGCCGTTGCGCAGGACGATCGCGCGTGAGGTCGACGACCGGATCGCCGATCTGCTGCTCGACGAGGTCCTCGACGCCGGCGGACGGATCACCGTGAAGGTGACCGACGACGAGCTGGACCTCGTCGTCAGCTGATCCGGCGAGTACGACAAGGGCGGGGCAGGCGAAGATGATTCGCCTGCCCCGCCCTTCGTCGTGGCTGCGGTCAGCGCACCCGCAGGCCGTCGACGTAGATCGACGTGATCTCGTGTGCGAAATCGGCATTCGATTTCTGCGGAGTGGCCCGGAACCACCGGCTGGTCATCCACACCGAGTCGCGCATCAGTTGGTAGAAGGTCGCCGCATCGACATCGGAGCGCAGTTCGCCGTCGGACTGGGCCTCGGTGATGCACTGCATCCATAAACCGGCCGCGAAGTCGCCCTTCTCGCCCAGGCTCGCCTCGAGCATCTTGTCCCGCATGTAGTCGGTCTCGACCTGCCAGATCGCGGTGGCGTGACGGTGGTGTTCGGCCGCGTCGATGGCGACGAGGACGAGGGCCTCGAGTCGCTCGATCGGCGGCAGATTCCCGGCGATGACCTCGGAGCACCGTTCGTAGAGTTCGTCCACGTACACCCGGATGATCTCGACGACGATCGCTTCCTTGGACGGGAAGTAGTGGTAGAGGGTGCCGGAGTAGACGCCGCAGGCCTCGGCGATCTCGCGCACCGTCGTCGCGGTGATGCCTTTCGTCGCGAATATCTCGCCGGAACGATCGAGGATCTGGCGCCGTCGTTCCTGCGGATCCATGCGGATTCCCCCTGTACCTGGGTCGATTCTGTGGCGCCTCATGCTACCCGGGCCCTTCCGAGCGGCCGCGAGCCCTGACCAGGCAACCCTACATTGATTGATCGTTTGCTCAATTCGGTGTCTTGGATCACAATGATCCGCAACTTGTGGCACGGACAGCAGAAGTGAAGGAGCAGGAGCAGGAATGGGTGTACTCGAGGGTGACGTCGCGCTGGTGACCGGTGCCGGTCAGGGGATCGGGCGGGGAATCGCCCTGGCTCTGGCAGTCGAGGGAGCGCGCGTCGCGGTGGTGGGGCGGACCTTGTCGAAGGTCGTCGACACCGCCGACGAGATCGTCCGCAGGGGCGGCGATGCGGTCGCGCTCCACTGCGACGTGACCGATCCCGAGCAGATCGACACGGTGGTCGCGGATGTCGTGGCGAAGTTCGGAAGCCTGTCGATTCTGGTGAACAATGCGCAGACTGCCGCACACGGAACGCTGCTCACCGTCGCCGAAGAGGACTACCTGGGCAGCATGGACTCGGGACCACTCGCGACGCTGCGGATGATGCGGGCCGCGCATCCGCACCTGAAGGGGAACGGGTCGATCGTCAACCTCGGCTCCTCCATGAAGTGGGACCCGACGGGAACCGGTGCGTACGCGGCCGCCAAGGAGGCCGTGAAGGTGCTGACGCGCACCGCGGCGTGCGAGTGGGGCGCGGACGGGATCCGGGTCAATGCGATCCTGCCGCTGGCGTCCTCGCCGTTGATGGACGAGTGGGCCGAACTCAATCCCGAGGCGTACGAGGAGTACCTGCGGACTGTTCCGCTGGGGCGTCTGGGCGACGCCGAGACCGACATCGGGCCGGCCGCGGTGTTCCTCTGCAGTCCCGCGTCGCGGTACATCACCGGCCAGTCGATCCCCGTCGACGGAGGGCAGGCTTTCCTGCGGTAGGTCGGCCCGGAATTCTTTACCGCTCAACGGAAATCGACAACGGAGACCGAGCTCACAGCTCGTACGCTGGGCGAATACAGTTCCAACGGAAGGATCGCGCAATGCAGCCGGTCGAATGTGGATCGTGCGGTAACCGGGTTCTCGTCGAGAAGTACAGCTCGACGCACACCAGCACCCAGTGGCTCGAGGACGCGGAGACGGCGTGTGCCGAGTTCCGCGCGCAGGCCGAGCAGGGCGTGAACAGCATGTACGTGCGCACCTGCAGCGCCCTGTCCAAGAGCATCGACGAGGCCGTCGCCGACGGGCGTCTGGGCGAGTCGTACCGCACCGTTCCGGTGTCGGGCTCGACCGAGGAAGTCCGTCCCTACTCATAACCAGCGGAACCGGATTCCCGCGGTTCCGGATTTTTGTCGCTGCCCGCACAAGGGCGGGAAGCGATCACTTTTTCGAAGGAGGCAAGATGACCGAGATTTCCGACGACGTCGAGATCCGGGAGATCGTGGCGGGCAAGAACCCCGACCGCTTCGCTCGTGGCTGGCACTGCATCGGCCGCGCACAGGATTTCCGCGACGGAAAGCCGCACCAGGTCAAGATCTTCGGCACCGACCTGGTCGTGTTCGAGGACAGCAAGGGCGAGCTGCAGGTCCTCGACGCGTTCTGCCGTCACATGGGTGGCAACCTCGCGATGGGCGAGATCAAGGGCGACACCATCGCCTGCCCGTTCCACGACTGGCGCTGGAACGGCAAGGGCAAGTGCACCGACATTCCCTACGCCCGCCGTGTTCCCCCGGTCGCCAAGACCAAGGCGTGGACCAAGCTCGAGCGCAACGGCCTGTTCTTCGTCTACAACGACCCGCAGGGCAACCCGCCGCCGGCCGACGTCACGATCCCGCAGATCGAGGGCTACGACGAGGGTGGCTGGAGCGACTGGAGCTGGAACACCTACGTCGTCGAGGGCTCGCACTGCCGCGAGATCGTCGACAACGTGGTGGACATGGCGCACTTCTTCTACGTGCACTTCCAGATCCCGACCTACTTCAAGAACATCTTCGAGGGTCACGTCGCGACCCAGGTGATGCGCTCGGGTGGTCGTGACGACATCCAGACCGGTGTTCAGCTGGGTATGGCCGAGGCGGAGACGATCTCGGACGCGTCGTACTTCGGTCCGTCCTTCATGCTCGATACCGTCTACACGGTCGCGGGCGACATCAAGGTCGAGACCAAGCTGGCGAACTGCCACTACCCGATCACGAACAACTCGTTCATCCTGCAGTGGGGCACCATCGTCAAGCGGACCGAGGGTCTGTCGGACGAGGACGCCAAGGCGATGGCCGAGCAGTTCACCGAGGGTGTCGAGCACCAGTTCAAGCAGGACATCGCGATCTGGAACCACAAGAGCCGGATCGAGAACCCGCTGCTGACCGAGGAAGACGGCCCGGTCTACCAGCTGCGTCGCTGGTACCAGCAGTTCTACGTGGACGTCGAGGACGTCACCGAGGACATGACCAAGCGCTTCGAGTTCGAGGTCGACACGACCCGCGCGCAGCAGAACTGGCGTGACGTCGTCGCCGACAACGTGGCGAACGGTGTCAAGCCCGTCGAGCTGGTCGCGGACGTCTAAGTCCTTCGGCTGCACCGACTGTGCCCCTGCCGAGTCGATCGGCAGGGGCACAGACGTTTTCGTCTGCTCGGAGTGGGGAGGGGCAGAAAACGAAGAGGGTGGGCCCGCCGACAGGCGGGCCCACCCTCTTCGTGTGATCGTGGTGTGTCAGGCAGGGATCGGGCGCAGAGTGCGGCTGCTGGTCATGTGCCGCCACGTCGCCAGGGCTGCCATACGCACCGGGGCGACCAGCGCCGAGCTGTTCATGCCCTTGGTCGGTCCGCAGACCGAGATCGCGCCGACGGTGTTCTTGCCGTCGCCGATCGCGGCCGCGACGCACGAGACGCCCACCGTCGTCTCGTCCCGGTCGTGGGCGATGCTCTGCTCGCGGATGCGGGCGAGCTCGACGCGCAGCCGGCCGGCGTCGCAGATCGAGTTCTGGGTGGCGCCGACGACGGGCTCGGGGAGCGCGGTTTCGGCGTCCACGCGCGAGTTCGCGAGCAGTGCCTTGCCGATGGCGGTGCGGTACGCGGGCTGACGCCCGCCCACCCGGGACGGCACCGAGAGCGTGAAGCGGCCACCGAGCTTCTCGAGGTAGAGCACGTCGGTGCCGTCCAGTACCGCGAGGTGGACGACAAGGCCGGTGGCGTTGTGGAGCTCGTGCAGGACGGGGAGGGCCGCCTGGTGCACGCGATCGTGGTGCTGGGCCAGGGATCCGAGCTCGAGCATCTTCATGCCGAGTTCGTATGCGTGCCCATGGCGACGGATCCAGCCGATCCGGACCAGCTGCAGCAGCATGCGGTGCGTGGA
>Ga0131853_10018161_pt1 | contig 12799 bp, 6 predicted proteins | sample TergutLab28metaG_FD_92764 | JGI IMG/M metagenome (GOLD analysis project Ga0131853, IMG submission 92764) | Labiotermes labralis P1 segment gut microbial communities from Petit-Saut dam, French Guiana - Lab288 P1 (version 2) (version 2) | ecosystem: Host-associated > Arthropoda: Insects >...
GACAAAGGAGCTTCTTGAACACGGTAGCATCCATCATACACTAAATAAAAACACACGGTGTATGTGATGGTTGCCTTCCTTTCACTCGCTGGGTGTCGAACAAACTTTTTTGTCAATTGAAACCCCATTGCACATTTCGTGTATTTATACCGGCACTGTGTAAGCTACAGCAGATTTGCAGTGATTTCAATATCATTAAACACTGCACTCATACTGTAGCCTACCCTGTGCAGATATTTCTTGAACAGTCACTGGCACTTTTCACGCTGTAGAGAGTCTTGAATATCGAGCCATACAAATCAGAACGAAACAAATTAATACGTAACGTCTATCCAACAACGTTCGAGATCTGGAACACATCTGCCTTACTGCGTTGTAACACACTTATTTCACTTTGACTTATTACTTTTCTTGTGTCAAAATGGAGGGACATCTTGCTCACACTCAATCACGCAATCTATTGTTGCGAAAGATTTCCTTATCAGCGTCTGATCCTCTCTCAGGTCACAGGCATGTTTACTCAAAGAAAAGAAGTGTCGCTGGTATCAGACAATGAGAACAAATATGCAGACACACTGTATCGGTTCGTAGAATTAATTCACTTCTACTCAGATGCGCTTACACTGTGAATCACAGAAGCACGTTTACTCCAAGCAAACCCAATAATCAGAGTAATGCCATAAGAGATGATTTTACAAATTTCGGCTTCGTTTGAAAAATATTACTTTTTAAAATTCCAATTGTCTCTTTCCCAAACACTCTAGATTGTGCGTATACTGACTGCGTAGTGTAATAATTGCAATGTTACTTTCAAAAGTATTTTGAAGAAAGAGCTTTGAGATAAAACAAAATCTCTGTCCACTTCGCTCTAGTATAATTTTCCCAAAATCCCAGTATTTTTTAAAGAAATAACATTTCAACAACATTACAATTAATTCATTTCCAATATATGACGATTTTTGGTTCATGTACATGTCTTGCCTTAGGGGTAACCCATCAGCGAACACTTGTGTCTTTTGAATTTCTACAACATTAAGAGAGCAAAAATTAACCTGCAGCTTCATATCATTCCGTAATTGTCATTTTTCTCTCTTTTTTTCCAAATGTTAAATCACGAAATAATTTACACTCATTTATCGTTATAGGGTGTCAGGTTTTTCATTCATCTGTATAATAATTTCGCCAAATTTTAAAATTTTCGTAGATGCGTCAGAAAGTTTAATTCCACTTTCAACTTATTCCAACTTCTTAAAAATGTTCCTACCTTGTTCTGTTTCATATTCTTAGCTCGATATAAAGAGAGAATGCAGCAGTTACATCCTGCAGGTTCAGTCTCAATATTAAAATTATTTCAATGTCCCATTTCACCTGCAATCCTATTTTCAGTGTCACGAACATTCTGTCTGTATGTTTGTCTGTGTGGGGCAAAATCTGCTCTTCTACTTGTTTGAATATATGGGACGATTTTATCTTCACGTATAGAAAACAGATTCAATCCATTTGGATAATATGGCAGTAGAATTGATAGTTTTATTTACACTGAATTATATAAAAATATATTTTCTCACACTGGTTTGAAAATATTCGAGTTCGGCTTATATACCGTAAATTTTTGAAGGGCTTCTCCATGTTTCATGTACAGTTTTTGGAACACCCATTAGCCGAAAACAAATGCAACAGATAGACTGCTACTAGTTAAAACCCAAAAGTGAATGGTGGCAGGACTATCGCATTTGTTGAGACAAGGCGACGCTAGCTCGAGTCTGCGAAGTTACATTAACTTTCACGTATTTTTGGGATTGGACCAAGTTTTATTGAGAAACCTAATTCCGGGAAGAACTACACTAATTATGACAGTGGAAATCTATAAGTAGTTAGTCGGATGGATTTAGGAAGAGAGGACGGGAAAGCATTCCTTCTTCCATTTGTCCGTCTGTCCGTCTTGTCACCATGATGTACACGCCGGTCTTGGAAAGTAAAGAAAAAGCTGAAATAATACTTTTCATGTCTTCAGAAGGAAAACTCAAACAGAGGTTATGTTGAGTACTACATTTACGATAAGCCCATTACTATGACGGAGGAACCCCTCAGGGCGCCGGTACATACAAGAATAGTCAAAAAATTGATTGGTTGGTAAAATAAAATTATTCCTGTTCTTAAGACGGGAGAAAATTCGCTCAGGCAACAGCCATTACCAAGAACAAATTCAAACTATCTCCGTTGTTAGGATTAAAATGCATAAAGGACATGTCGTGTTCTGTTTGAAGTTACCACTCTGGATTGTTCTTAGTATTACTGATCAAATTGAAGTAATCACCTCCTTTGGGATAGGTGGTGTACAGACAGAGATACGAACTCAGCACCTCCAGAGTGTAAGTCAGAAACTATACCGACTGAGTCATCCAGCACGATGAAGGCTTTGCAGTGTAATGTGAAAACATTCGACAGGAGTCAGGTTCATATCATTACACCTTGCCACACTCCCTAATCTGAACACATTCGTCAGGTGTCAGTTTCATATCATTACACCTTGCCACACTCCCTGCTGGCCTGCCAGAAAATCACACTGGCCTATCAAACTGAAGTATATCACGCGAACAGAAATAGACATGATGAGCTGGAAATGAAACGTATGTAGCGGAGTGGATTAGTCGTCTCTGTACACCTAAAAAGACACTGGGGATTCCGTGGATATTCAGTGACATCAGCGGCATGACATGGGTTCCTTTGTAGTAGGGAAAATTTCCCAGTTTCACAGATCATCCCTTATTAATTACAAATAATCTACCTTATATATAAAAAAATAAGATTAAGTTGTACGAGTATCTGTGTGTGTTATAAAGGCTTATGTACAGTTACAGCAAATTACAACACGTCATTAACCTCGGCACTAATTTCAGCAAGTTGTTTTCATGCTCCTGCTGAGCTATTCCCGGAATAATGAGCCCACTTACTTAGCGAAGAAGGAGGTTGTTGGGCCCTACACCAATGTTTCTCAAACTTTGTGAGACCGCGGACTGGTAAATTCTTTTTCGTAAGACTACAGCCCGGTCCCAACAGATTTCCTCGTCAGTACCTTTCCAAATTTTTCTTAAATTCATATATTAAACTAACGTAAGTATTAATAATTAATTATGGCATAATCATAAAGCGTATTAATATAATTATGTTTACGATGTGGCATGTTGACAAATATAAAATTAAGTTTAAATTATTCATCAATTCCAGGAGAATCTCTCGCGTCCCGGTATATTTGATGCCAGGGCCCAGTACCGGGCCGCGGCTCGGTGGTTGAGAAACGCTGCCCTAGATTATGTCTGGACTTTTAGAGCAGGGTAAATCTCTTGCCCTGCCCATCATTTCCCTTTGGCACTATACAGACCAAGCTCACTAGGTTCCCAATAAGTAACTAAGTGAGACTCTATACCTTATTTCTACAAATACCATTATTTATTTATCTCGTACACGAGACGGCCACCTATAGGTGTGATGATACCAGAGGCTGTGTAATGCAATTTTGACCTCCTGATGATGAGCACATGTGCTCGAAACATGTAGAGGCATGAAATAAACTTATCGTAAAACAAAAATGTTGTGCATCAAGTTGGTTAATTACTGAGCTAAATATACTGAGATGCACGGTCAGCAAAACGCCCCCCAAAAAACCAAAAGTTATTCAACCATCCGTCCCGAATCAGAAACAAGCAAAATAATTCTACATGCTTTCACCTAATTTATTTAATTACAATTTTAATAATGTCATTTCGGATGCTCCTGGGGCTTTCAAGTGATTTTCAAGTGTCTATTTCACAGCCAAAACTATATAATTATGCTTGCTGCCACTTATTTTGTCTACATGCTCCGACCGTCTTATTCTGTTACTTTGTGCGTCTTCCTACAACTTTATCCCTCTTAGATCCGTAACATTTTCTCGGCATTTTCCTCAAATAGCTTAAGTGTATGCCCTTTCTTTATCTTCAGATGCCAGGTTCGAACTTACAGGGAAGGGAAACATACGTTTAATAAATTACAACTTCCCCTGTATTATTTCATTCTTCTATTTTAAACCTGGTAAGGCCGACGATTAGAATTCCACGCCCCCCATACGCCAATACATTGTGTTTATTTTGGTTACAATGTAAGTTTCAGCGTCAATTTCCTAACCCTCGCACAACGCTAGTTTTGAATGGCCGCTCATCACGAATGAGTAAGAAATGGCTGAGGTCTTGTGTGTGATTACGTAAGCAATCAGTCTGCTGGCAACAAGACTTGACCAGGTGCGGTCCTAATAAAGAAAGATACATAACTCTCCACCAGCCATTATTCCCATGTCATGTTGTGTAGCTTAGAAGTTTGGCAACAGAATCCTGTTGGATACAAGATAATGAAAGAACAGACTGTCTGCACATCGCAACTGCATCATGATTAACTTACTGCAATGGACAGTGCTACATCTTGGCAAGTGTTTTGTATAAAATAACTGAACTGCTTATTTTGCAGGAACTGGTGTCGTCAAAACAAGCGCGCTGAATGTTCAGGTCCTCTGAGATGCTGAGCAGTTTTGATTTTTAAATTGCTCTACATGTCAAGGCAGCTAATACTCTAGAAGACCCACACCTTCAACTTACTAACCTGATGTGAAGTGGATACGAGCAGTCCCTGTGTATTCAAGGTGACCATTGTTCCCCCCCCCCCCCTATATATTAAGTACGCAAAAAAGCTCCGTATCGACACCTGCACTGTCAGTACCGCGTTCAGAACTCAGGACACGTACACTTTTGTTGCTTTTACCCTGCGTTATTATCCCAGTATGAGATAACAAAGTCAATATCTTCCTGTCATTTTTAATGTCAAGACAATGTGCAATATTGCGGTTTGTCCGTTGTCAAGAATGTACCGGCACGTTGATGTACAAACAAGCACTGACTGCGATCAACGTGTTCTAATGAATTTTGGCAGGTGTCACGTGATCACCTTTGGTATTAATATGCATAACGGCGTTCATGGTAACAGCAACACAACCGGAAACTCGAGCATTATTTTTTCCTGCCAGCCATAACACTTGCCTCCATGGCCTTCGGACAATCTATCAATAAATCGTTGCATTCCTTTCGGTAAAAAAATAAATAGCATTTGATATTCTAATCACAACTGACGCGATGTAATAAACTAGGAGAGAAGATTCAACTCCCTGTCGGAGCAAGAATACATGACAAAAGAAAAGGTATTGGTTCAGTCAACACTCTTTCCTAGTTGCAGCGAAAGATGACACATTACAGCACAGGGAAAGACGAGGTATAATTCGAAACGTCTTACTCAAAATATGATAGATATAGCCTACAGTACTTATGTGCCTCCACCATTTCTGTGCTAAGTGCGGCATATACCTCTTTTAGCACTGTCCGTACTGGTGTTCATTTACTTTGTACTTTGACTAGCTCACTAAAATGTAACAGTTCTTGCAGACATTGTTGCAGTGGAAAATCAGTAAGTATTATTTATTGTGAGTGATGGACGTATTAACGTCTGAAACATGTTGAGCAATATATAATAAAGCAAGTGTCATCTAGTTGGTCAACCTTTATTCAAGTATAGCTCTACTCTTTCTAGGACCTCGGCACTAGATGGGGTGGGGGGTCAGTCCCACGCCCCGGCCGCCTCTACCCCCGGGAAAGACCCGGTGCCCATTTTAAAGGAGGTTGGGTGGGCCCCAGAGCTGTTCTGGACAGGTGCGGAAAATCTCGTCTCCACCGGGATTCGATCCCGGACCCTCCAGCCCGTAGCTCAGTCGCTATACCAACTGAGCTACCCGGCCCACAGTAACACATTTCTATGTACTATAATGTCACTACTTACCTTGCCATTGCTGCAACTTGGGGAGAACCCCTCGTGTTACGTCAGGGACCATGGCAAAGGAGCACAATTCCGTAACATATAATAGTGCTTATGGAGAATTAATATTTACTGTCCGCACTGTAATAACTTTAACTAAACGAAGAATGCTCTTTTTAAGCATTCAAAATGCCTTCACAATAAACACTGTTTTCCAAGAAGCTGCCGAAATGATACTGTAACTTTTGAAGAGCATTCGAGATCATTCGAGAACGAAAGTAACCGATTATCTCCGAAAATTAACGAATTAATGTAGCTGTAGATAACATATGGCTGTCCATCAAATATACAATTAAAAGAATCGAAATCCAATAGTCGTTGTCTCGGGTGAACAGTGTACTCTTTGATCTCCATAATGATATTTTCCACCTCGCTTCTCGTGAAACAATGAAAAATGAACTCGTCTGGCCAAATTAATATAACGTTTGGAATCTTCGTTTAGAGTAGATTAATAGGACGTATTTGGGAAGGTCTAAAAATTTATAAATGCGTTTTCTTTTTCTAGTTCCGTATTATGAAGATCCTCTTATTATTGCTTGCCACAGACCCGGTCCGATTCGCCGTCGCTATTTCATCCATCCTGCCTGCATTAAAACCCCATAATTGGTACAGGCTTTTCAAAATATCATGTTTTCTTCTCCTCTCCAAGCCACCTAAATCAAATTTTAAGGCATTTTTTCCCCAGCAGAAATAGATAACTTTAGTGACGCCATGTAGCCTGTTGCTGCCACACAGGACACTCAGAAGCCAATCGCCCGCACGTGCATGCTAGTCCCTGCCACGCAGGACATCGCCTCAGTTTCCTCCCTCTTCCAAACACTCTGCGGGTCACCAACCTTGTCCTGCGACGGAACCTCCCATTGGCCGGGGTTCTTTCTTCTCTAATTGGACCGGGGGGAGGGGACCTTTCAACTATTGGTCCGAGGGTGGACCCACTTCTCTTCCTAGTTTACCCGGCATCTTTCCCTACCCACATTATTTCCTAATGTCAAATACGACGTTAAAGTGAGCCCTATTTCTTTTGACGTGAGTTGGACTAATTTGTATATTAATATCTCATATAATGAATGAACCTCCTTCTATTAGCGGCTTTGAGGAAACAACTCTTATATCGAGCTTCCACGCGTGCATTATTATTATTATTATTATTATTATTATTATTATTGTTGTTGTTATTATTACAAATTAAAACACACGCGTTGTAGTACTATGAAATTTTAAAGAACCCTGTAGCTGGTACAACACAACTAGTGTATATGGCACAATACAAAAATACTAGTTATAGCGTTCAGTGTCGTTATGGTGTGTGTCCTTAAAGAATAAGTAAAGGCTTAAAACTTACACAGACATTTAGACACGTGACAAAATAGAGATCGGAAATGGTAAAAATATATAATTCGATACGGGTCAGCGACATCGAACAATAATTACGGTCAAGCATCAAACGTCTGCATTTTGGCAACTGTTTAATGTTTGAGCCTAACACTGTGAGTTTTACTGGGGGAAAATAAAGTGAAGGTCAAGTAAAAATCATCCTTTGAGCTTATATTTGTTATACAGCATACACTTAAATGTGGGCCGAGTAGCATAGTCGGTACAGCGACTGGTTACGGGCTGGATGGTCCTGGGGATCGAATCCCGGTGAGGGCGAGATTTTCCGCCAGTCCAGACCGGCCCTGGGGCCCATCCAGCCTCCTGTACAATGGGTACCGGGTCTTTCCTGAGGGTGAAGAGCGGCCGAGAGTGGCGCTGACCACTCACCCCCTTCTAGTGCCGTGGTCAAGAAAGAGTAGAGCTATACCTCTACTCCCCCTGTGGGCCGTACGGCCTGTACAGAGCCTCAGTGCTTGCAGAAGGGTGCGCTTTACATTTACACACTTCAATATGTCAGTTACACGTTTATATTATAAAAGAATAAAGTTGTCTTCACTAGCACTGTAAGTGATACGGTAACAATAAAGTTGTCTTCACTAACACTGTAAGTGACACAGTAACAATAAAGTTGTCTTCACTAGCACTGTAAGTGATACGGTAACAATAAAGATGTCTTCACTAGCACTCTAAGTGATACGGTAACAATAAAGTTGTATTCACTAGCACTGTAAGTGATACGGTAACAATAAAGTTGTCTTCACTAACACTCTAAGTGACACAGTAACAATAAAGTTGTCTTCACTAGCACTGTAAGTGATATGGTAACAATAAAATTTGTCTTCACTAGCACTGTAAGTGATACGGTAATAATAAAGTTGCCTTCACTAGCACTGTAAGTGATACGGTAACAATAATGTTGTCTTCACTAGCACTGTAAATGATACGATAATAATAAAGTTGTCTTCACTAGCACTGTAAGTGATACGGTAACAATAAAGTTGTCTTCACTAGCACTGTAAGTGATACGGTAACAATAATGTTGTCTTCACTAGCACTGTAAGTGATACGGTAACAATAATGTTGTCTTCACTAGCACTGTAAGTGATACGGTAACAATAAAGTTGTCTTCACTAGCACTGTAAATGATACGATAATAATAAAGTTGTCTTCACTAGCACTGTAAGTGATACGGTAACAATAATGTTGTCTTCACTAGCACTGTGAGTGATACGATAACAATAAAGTTGTCTTCACTAACACTGTAAGTGATACGGTAACAATAAAGTCGTCTACACTAGCACTGTAAGTGATACGGTAATAATACCAGCACATATTAAAGACATGTCACTCTTATGATGACATTTGAAGGATGATGTTACAATTGAACTTCGAAGTCTGTCAAAAATATCAGCAGAGTATGTCTCGTAATGGTTTGTGAGATATTCTGTTCTTTTTAACGGCTTTACTCCAGCCGACCAAATAAAATATGAACAAGACATGCAGTGTACTGTACCTGTAACGTAACATTGAGGTGCGTTCTTGCAACCATTGGAGCTGTGGAACAACAATAAATATTGCGTATTCTAAGTGTGTGGTTTTTAGCCTTAGGTATCCAGCATGCAGTTTGCATGCACCATAACGTCATCTGTGACCTGCCCCGCTGTACAATATTTTGCCAAATTATCCCACAAACGGTACGATTTTCGGAAAAATCTGACTGAACACAAAACGTGTGTTTTGATTTTATCTACAAATTTTTTCCGAAATATATCTCATTATGAAGAAATAAGTGATAAATGGTAAAAAAAAAAATTGTATTGGTATCCATGCAAAGTGCCCTTTATTTTTGTCCGATTTTAATGAAGCATGAATTTTCTCGAGATATTTTCGCAAAATCCTCAACCATCAAGTTTCATGAAAATCCGACCAGCGGTAGCCGAGCAATTCCATGAGGACGGACAGACGGACAGACATGACTGAGTTAACAGTCGCTTTCCGCAGTTTTGCGAACACGCCTAAAAGGTGACAAATGTATAATTACAACAACATTTATTTACAAATATTTAATGAAATAATTACCACGATTTGTGAGACAAATGTCAGTCTGGTAATGTCTGTTTGGGTGTGCAGAACTTCTGGAAAGGGACGGTCCTTCGTTGGAGGAATCGTTCAAGCGCTCTGTTCTACTTCGACTTCACGATTCTGCGTCACATCCGGAAGGCTCGAATCCTCACCAATGCCGCTGTCATAAATACGAAATTCGTTATTTCTATTTACTGATTTCAAAGAAAATAAAAAAGACACATTTGAGGACGATAATTTGTGGCAGTAGCAAATACTAAAGTAAATCAAGAGCTTCATGGTGTACAGAAAAGACAATTATCATTGCACTTCTATAAAACAATTCCAACTTTCTGGCTTTGTTAAAAATTTGAAAGTCATAATTCTGAAATTCCTCCCAAACTTGAAATGGACAAAAGTCTTTTTAACTTCATTTAGATGTTACAGTGACGTTTATTCGGATCCGGGATGGTTCAGTCGGTACAGCGACTCACTACGGACTGGAAGGTCCGCGGAACGATTCCCGGTGGGAGAGGGATTTTCCACACCTGTCTAGACCGGCCCTGGGGCCCACCCAGCTTCCTATATAATGGGTACCGGGTTCTTCCCAGGGATAGAGCGGCCGGGGCGTGGCGTTGACCACCCACCCACATCTAGGGCAGAGATTAAAGAAATAGTATATCTATACATCTACTACCTGTCAGGGCCTTCGTGGCCTGTTTTAACGTGAACTTTACCTTTGAATGACGTTTGTTCTGACGGTTCAGTTCAATTCTATTCATATAACCACTCGCTATGTTTGACGTTGCCAGTCATCGTGCAGCTTTCTATTCCATACATTTTCATATAACAATGATATCTTTAATTTTTCAATTAAATATTGACTTTGCATGTGCACTCATTTGTAAAATTGAAAACATAATTGGATAATAATGTTACAACTCATTTATTTCCTTCAGTTTTTTCGATTCGTCGAACACAATACTTTCCTTCCTACATTTTTGCAGGAATTTTACAACTTTTTCCTGGTTAGTAGAAATTGTGACGAATTCACAGTTTTGCCAGAAATGTTTGGGGATGAGGCAGAATGACCACTCTCACTGCTTAGCCTATCAAACATTTAGGATCCTCAGTTTCATTGTAACATACTCGAATTTTGAATAACAACTGCAAGAACTATAACAGAGAAAAACAAATGAATATCCCCTAGTTAAAGATGTCATTATGAAGGGCATCTTTATGCCTCTATTTGTGAAAGAGCGATAAAGAGGGAGAGGGAAAATACAAAAATTAATTTACATCAAGCAGGGAGTGTCAGAAGTTAATTATCATGATGGACAATGGCGTAATTCATGACGTAGCGCAAAGACTACAAGGAAATCCTTATTTTCAAAATGGCATGAGGCTACATGGTAAAGGCTTACACATTATTTTATATGCGCCCAAATATACTTTCTTCCCTGCACCGATTTCACGAAACCCAGAAATGTTCAGGAACTTCCTGTGCTGATTTCTTATATGGAATTTCGTCACAACAGTAAGAATGACGAGCAAATTTCGAACAGAAACTAGTCTGTGCTGCCGAGTAAAGTTTGGCTTTCGGTACGCCACAGCTGACAAAACTCGCGGTCACTCGATAGTTGTTACAGAAAATTGCTTTACCGAATTTTATGTTCGCGAAAAATGTTTGGGCACAGGAGGGACAAGGTACTAGGGGAGAGGAGAAAACTACATAATAGGGAGCTTAATGATCTGTACTCACCCAATATTTTTCGAGTGATAAAATCGAGAAGAATGAGATGGGCGGGGCATGTAGCGCGAATGGGGGGGAGTGGTGAGACGTATGCAGGGTTTTGGTGGGGAAAACCTGAAAGAAAGAGACCACTTCGGAGACCCAGGCATAGATGAGAGAATGATTTAAAGATGAATCATCAGGAAGTGCGATATCGGGTTACGGACTGGATTAGGTTGGCTCAGAATTGGGACAGGTTGCGAGCACTTGAGAATGCGTTAATAAACCTTGGGGTTCCGTAAAATGCGGGGAATTTCTTGACTGACTGAAAAGTGTTTATTTTATTTTTTTTTGACAGAAGCCATCTCGTTGTGCAGTAACAATTGTATAATATATTATATACCGTCAGTACACAACAACATCCATATAGTAATATAATATATCTAATATATTTCACTATGGCTAAGTGTTTCGACGGTAAACCGTCATCATCAGGGCAATTAAGAATATTTTCTTTAAGGTACAGGAAGGTAGTAACTTTCTGTACCTTAAACAAAATATTTTCTATTGCCCTGATAATGACCGTTTACGGTCGAAACATGTAGCCATAGTGAAACCTATCGCATACATAATATTAGTATATCGATGTTGTTGTGTACTGACTATATATAATACATTATATGAAATGCGTTTAGCATCTCAAGAAGGGCTTTGCTTCATGGAGTAAGTAAGTAAGTAAATAAGGGGACAATTGTAGAAAATTCGGGCAAAATTTTATTTTGCGCGAGTAAATCATGCCCTACACTGCATCAAATTTAAAGAACTTTCCAAACTCTGAACGGTATGTCGTACACAAATGTTCATAAACTGCATGATTATGTTATGTGTTCTGTACAGGCTTACATACAGGCCTACATGTGCATGCACATGTCTACATAGACTCCGACCACTTTACGAGTAACCAAACATACTCTGATAAGGTTGGAACATCCGTGTCTATGAACGTTGTCTGAACTTCTGCCCACAACGTAAGCTAATTATCTCTACACATAAAATTTTCACAATTGGAAATTACATTCTTCAGACTGTCCACAGAGCTAATTTTGGCACAAAAATAAGCTGTTATACAGTTAGTCTATTGCCACACCCAGTTACGTTAGCATACTGGCGTCATTAAACAGGAATAAAGGAACAGACGAAGCAAAGTGATGCTATTGTCTAGCCCGGTAATACAGAACGCTGAATCAAAACCACAAAACACACTCACGCGTGCTTTCTCAAATTGCAATGGTGGTGACTTCACTTAACATAGCACCCTCCCGTGACGCGATGCAGGAAGACTTTCGCAGTGGAACTTAAGAAATCCCTGTCCTGCGCCGTGGAATAGTTATGGCAAATTCTGAATTCTGAATCACATTTAGCATCTCAAAGCGAAAGTAGAATTACAGGAGTAAAAACTTGTGAGATGTTTCCGGAACACTGTCCTGGCAGACTGGTGCAAATACTGCAGACCGGTGCAAATACTACAGACCGGTGCAAATACTGCAGACCGGTGCAAATACTACAGACCGGTGCAAATACTGCAGACTGGTGCAAATACTGCAGACTGGTGCAAATACTGCAGACTGGTGCAAATACTACAGACCGGTGCAAATACTACAGACCGGTGCAAATACTGCAGACTGGTGCAAATACTACAGACCGGTGCAAATACTACAGACCGGTGCAAATACTGCAGAC
>Ga0131853_10018162_pt1 | contig 12797 bp, 2 predicted proteins | sample TergutLab28metaG_FD_92764 | JGI IMG/M metagenome (GOLD analysis project Ga0131853, IMG submission 92764) | Labiotermes labralis P1 segment gut microbial communities from Petit-Saut dam, French Guiana - Lab288 P1 (version 2) (version 2) | ecosystem: Host-associated > Arthropoda: Insects >...
GAATGAAGAAGTACTTGTTTAGAAACCTGGCAACAGCTAGAAGAATGAGGGAAGGGTGTTGTTGAAAGTTCAGGAAGATAATGCAAAGTGTTATGCAACGTGACTATTCTTTATCTAGGCTTATACTGTGCCCTATACACTGTGCCCTATACACACAACATGTGTAAGTATTGGCTCTAAGCCCGTTGGGAATAAATGACGCGAATACATAAACCTATATATATATATGTGTGTGTGTGTGTGTGTGTGCCATGTGTAGCAGCCTACTTATTACGCCTGGGGAATCACTAAGATTATTTTAAATCCATTAAACCAAATTGTCATTGGAACGCTTGGCACAGAATGGAATTCAAAACGTACTTTATAACAAATGCAATAAAATCTAGACTGCTTTTCTTGCTTCAGTACACCAATTTAAAATTTCATTCGACTATTTTATTGGGCGTTCTATTTGTAGGCAGATAACGCTAGAACCGCAATCTCATTTACCTGCAAATGAAGAGCAGGGGAAGGCGATGGCCTAGCTAGAATTAAGGTCTCTACAAAACGTCAATATCGGCATGACGGTTCCTGCTGTATAAACGAGAACACAACTTCCCGAGGCGATGAAATCCTGCACGCCATAAGACAAAAAAGAATTAACGCAAAGAACTTATAATATGAAGATAAGACTAAGTTCAAGCATAAGTTCCTTCTAGACCATGAGGCCGTGTAGATTAGTAAAGGCAGGCGACCGGGTCATCCGGAATATTCTTGCAAATTGCACGTCATAGTAGCCTGGACGAGGTCAAACCTTTTTTTCTAGACCGGGAAAATCTTAAATAAGAAGCAGTCAAGCACAGTTTACAATAATAATAATAATTTATTCAGGTGTATAGTTACAAAATTAAGAACGTTATCACCATCAGTGGCAGATGGAAGTTGAGGACAAGGAGAGATTGTATGAGGAACAAAACTGGTAGTCACTGCATGCCACTATACGCACTGTTTCTTCTATGGTACATGGTAGAAATTAGTATTTATTCGGAAGCTCCTGAGACCCACCATTGCAAAACTATGTTCCTGCTTTTTTCCTTTGTCTGGAAACAATTGCTGAGATGAAATATTTTGAGCTTATCACAGCGGTCGATTGGTAAACGGCTTCAGAAATTTCGAAGGACTGTACAGCCTTTGTCTTCAAGGTCATATAGCACAAGAAGTTTCTTCGGCCCTTAGGGGTTGAGACGTTCCAGATTGCAAGTAACTAATTTTACTTGCCATGCACATTCCCATACTAAATTAATCAAAGTTAATTATTTAGTTGTGAAAACTGCCACATTCTCTTTCCATATTACAACAGTTAACTATTACACCTAAATATCACTACACCTCTTTCAATTCAGAATGCTTATTAACGGAGTTGTCGATGCCGGTTGCAGTGCGGTCTAAGGTGTAGGTCTGCGGCCGTTTGACCGTCCGGATGGCAAGGTTGGAGTCCTACTGAGGGCATGGATATTCATCTGTTAAGTGTGTTGTACGATGCTTACGTAGCGGCCTTTGCAACGAGCTGATCGTTTGCTCGGAGGAGTCCTACCGAGTTTCTATATCTGTGTGCCATCCAGAAAACTAAAAAAAAAAAGTCAGCTAGGCCCGATTTGGGCTGTAATGACACAGAAAGGAAAGAAGAACGTCACAGAGCTACATCTGTCATTAATTTACATCATAAAGGTAACAGAGTTTCCCGCGAAGACTAGGCCAGCAATATTTCTTTAGGTCCTGGACAGTTTTCATATATGTAAGTGGCATACAATTTCGTGGGTTTGTTATGCCTACCAAACATTTTCCTTATCAGAGTTTCGTGTTTCGAAGTTTTAAAATAATTTCGCCGATTACATGCAGAAGTGAGAACAGTAAATGAAGAATGTCACACGTAGCATTTAGATGAACATATGGTGTTTTATAACATGACAATATAATATATTTTTTGCTTAATCTCTATGAAAGTCTCCTCCATTCCCTTTCTTGTAATTGTTTCTTCAGCAAAAACCACAGCTCCTTTTCAAGCTTCAAATTGATTTCTTTGCGGACGAGAGAGGATTAGAAGACGAAAACTTAGTCGATGAATTTTCTCTCATGAGTTCTACGTCACCAACAAAAGCACAGTTTTTTTACTCCCCCAAAATGTGATAGGATTAGCTTTACTCCCGTTCTTTTCTCTATGCCGTTTATATTAAGGTTTAATTTTATTCAGAAATATCCCAATATTTGTGAACAATTTTAAGTTCCCAAAGCCTCTTTTTTTTCAGATTTCAGTCTTAAGACACCGCACAGTCATATCAAAATAAAATGTTTCGGAGAATTATTTTGCCTCAATTTTCAGTTTTGATGTAAATGAAATGAGGAGACCTGCGGTTCTTATACGAAGGTATATGGATGGCAGTCTTTAGATCCATGGAAGAAGAACAAGCAATATTAAAGGTGGACAGGGGTTTGCATGCTGTATTCCTACACAATCTCACAGCAATTTTTTTCCGTCCATTTCAAGACTGAAGATTAAATCAGAAGGTTTGTCCGAAAAGTCTGTGTCCGCTATTGAAATTAAACTCTGTCAGAACATAGAAGACTATAATATGAGCTCATAATGTGCAAGTTATTATGTCAATATCCATGAGCATATTTTCTAAAACTGTCCAAATCAATTGGATGCTTCATATACTTTATTTCCTTTATGTACGTGCAGTACAAATAAGACGTATTCCGAACGTGTAAGACTTTAGAAGTTTACATGTGGGTTGCAAGATAGCGGAGAAGAAGGCGCACTGGAGCAAAGAGCTATATCGCCAACAGACTGCTCGTATTTGAAACGTATTGAGACAGTATTTTATTTTAAAACTATCGGTTGCCACTTTCTTTCAACTCCTTTACCATATTCAAGTAATCCACTCAGTTAACTGTTTTATACACAAAGCTGAGTAGCAGCGGGATTTAGCACACGATAGTTGTTAGATAAAATTAGGAAACTGTATAAGCATCGGTGACATAGGTCTACAACAGAATTATCTGTAGGCAAAAGTGTCGCCCCTTTGAAAGGTATCTACGTATTTTTTAAAATTAAGTACAGAGGTCGCGGTCAATTAGAAAAGAGATGGACAAATACGTTGCCCTAGGTCACCATGGAGAACAAATTTTTTCACTGACGCCTAAATCAGCAAGGAACGTTCCCCGTATCACCCTTCTGGTACCTTCGATTTCTAAGTGGCTCATATATTTTGGGAAAATATGCGCTCCCCTGATTTAAAAAAAAATCTTCATTCAGTTGATCAAGATAAGTTTTCTACCTTTTGTGGCACTCGAATATTCGTCGCCATACTCACAAGAACTCCTCAATCGTCCCCACTGTCAGCCTGATGAATCCAATATTATTACGCAAAGCGCATTATGTAGTATGTCAAAGTTCCAAACTAGCTCATTTTAAGAATCGAAATTTATTATATGGTGCAAATAGTGGCACAGAACTTGCAGAACATGACAAAGTAGGCTGTTTCTAATACACCCTCTAAGCAAATATTTGTCATTAATTTTGAACTGACGTGTCCCTTAGTACAGAGCCTCTTTCTCAACAAGTAGCACGGATTACAATTTCACTGTAATAAGTGTCATTTCCTGAAATTACTTCAAAACGCCCACTCGTACTTTGAGGCAATCAGTTTCAGAGACGGCAATACAGCCACCAAAACACACACACACACACACACACACACACACACACACACACACTCGAACACATACAAACGCAAACAGTGTTACAGACTTACACCAATGATTTGAATTACTTTACCTCTTACGTTGTATTAAATAGTTTCCTTTACTTCTGTCATTCAGGTGAATATGTATAAAGAAAATGAAAACTTATTAAAATTAGGCCTATTTATTTTAAAAAATAGTTTTTAAGGAGGGTGGCAAAACACCGAAAAGTTCCGTGCTTTTTAAAGTTGCAAAGCCTAACGAAAAGTTCTAACTTGAGCAATTTAAATTTGTCTTGCGTTTCAAAGTCGAAATTCTGTAACATACCTTTAAATTTGTCCTTGAACAAGAAATCGTACTGGGAAAGCAAAATTTCACCCCCTATTCATTCTTAATCTCGGCACTAGATGAAAGTCAGTGGCATAATTCACGCCCCGTCTGCTTTTCCCAAAGGACAGAACCCCTGGGGTGGAGACTAGAACTGGTCTGGACGTTTAGCAGAAGAGAAAACTGGCATATCACTACTTCCATTACTCTCCCCATTCCTTCCAACCAAAGAATTTCCGTTTCCACCATGCAGAATGTTCCATTTTATTTTGTTCTTAAACTATATGCTAATGTTTATGTACACGATAATAATCGCCACATTGTGTCATATTTGACTTTCGTTTTGTTTACGCGCAGTTTTCTGATCATAGATAGGCGTTCTAATTTTTTTTTTTAAAAGAGGGATGTTAATTTCATTTCGTAACACAATTTTTAACCAATACTACAAAAGTTACGGAGGTAACAGAAGGAGACTTTTCTACGGTTGTTGCATCAACTCAATTTCCCGATAATAAATTCGGTGTCATCATTATTATTACCATGCAAATTCCGTAATGGTGTGGTTTTATTTTTCTGTGTGGTGCTGCGGCCCAACGCGGGCCACGGCCTCCACAACCTTGAGGTTTCTAGATCACACACAACGACGCATAACAGTCAGAAGGACTCCTCAGGACGAGTGATCAGCTCGTCGCAGAGACCTCTACCTGACCACACACAATACTCACAACAGACAAATATCCATGCCACCCTGTGGGATTCGAACCCACGATCTCAGCAGGTGAGCAGCCGCAGACCTACGCCTTAGACCGGGCGGCCACTGGAACCGGCAAATGTGTGTTTATCCGAGCAAAAATCCTAGCTTCCTGAATCCTGTAGCACTATTAAGGCACTCCACGTGCAATGTCCATATAGACAGCCGCCCTGAGCCACATAACCATCCCTATTTCAGTCATGGGTTTGTGAATCAGCCTTGCCTGTAGCGGTCATGTCTGCTGTAGGATATCAAGAATGCGGCGGTTCCAGCAAGCAGAAGACATAAGAAAAATCGAACGTCAGACTCTAATAAGTATCTTGCGTATTCGAACTACGAAGAGAATTGATTCCGGTATAGGTTAGATACGTATAACAGGCAGGGAAAAGAGCGGTCATTAAGAGTGAACGTAGAGATTGGGGAATTCAAACAGAGAGAGGTCCTGGTCTGTGGAATGTGGTTAGCACGTACAGTCAGACACAAGACACAAGCACAAGATTTATGTCAAAATATGTGATCCTGAAGTTTCATGTCTTCTGAAATGTTACGCTACGTCCACTGGTATTGGAACGATAGCAGAGCCTTTATCATAGGATCAAGCAGTCGAAATTCGTACGCTTCGAAACGTCTGTAACTATATGCCAGTCGACAAATCGTACCATTCAGAAGACTTCACTCTTCGGTCACACTGGATTGAGGAACCAAATCTCGCAAAGATTTTGATGTTTTGCTGACCGTGCATCTCAGTATAATCTTAGTAATTAACCAACTTAATGCACAAAATGTTTTATTATAAGTTTATTATACGCCTCTACATGTTTCGAGCACTATGTGCTCATCATCAGGACGTCAAAATTTTATTATACAGCATCTGGTATCACCACCACTCACTTGTTTCAGTGTGATGATACCAGATGCTGTATAATACAAGTTTGACCTCGTGATGATGAGCACATAGTGCTCGAAACATGTAGAGGCATATAATAAACTTATTATAAAACATTTTGTGCATTAAGTTGATTAATTACTAAGATTAACTCGCAAAGACTGTATTTTCTTCACTTTCCGTTTCATTACGAATTAATTCAGTTGTTTTTAAATTCTAATCTAACCTGAAGGCGTAATATTCGCCCACGGTCTTTTTAAAACAAACAGCAATAAAATAACTATATTCTTGTACGGAAGAATGTAATATAAGCCTTTCACAAACCATTACCAAGTGTTTGTACCTTTATACATGTTACAGTAATCGTGTGAAGGCCAGTGTAATCGATCCCCTGAACAATAACATGGATTTCATTTCTTAATTGCTTCGTGGAATACTGCACAGCGAAGAACATGCAATTCGTTAGTCTTCATTTTACCACACAAAAAAATAAGAAACATGACACATTTTCTCTCTTGTATTTGTCTCTATGACCCAGCAAGTTGATGTGTCTTACAAATATCGAAACAATCGTTTTATGCGCTAAAGCTTAAAGGTTCTGTAGCCTAACAGAAAACATAGGAGAGGAGTGGACGGGGTCAGAAAGATAGCTGTTATTAATTACCAGTTCCAGATTTTTAGTTAAAGGTAGAAGATTTAGATTAAAGGAACCTGATGAATAGTCATGTGTTATGGGATGTTCAAACTCTGTCCTGCCAGAGATGATAAAACTGATATTCCCAAAGCCGAAGTTATTTATTAAATTCTATTCTCTCTTACGCAGTATGGAAAACGTACACACCTAATTAAAATTTAAATACAAATCTGCACAATGCATTTAACCATTCTTGATCAACCGAGTGATCACTAGCTGGTCCGCGGAGCCACTTCAGCGGCTTTCTCAGCTCGTGACTGCCAATATTATTACCAGAGGTTGTGCCTGCGATGCTTTATTCATATGACCTAGGTCTAAGCCAAAAGAGTCATTCCGTTTAATAGAATAAATAAATCGCATCGTAACAATAAAGAAAGAGAAAATATCACAGTGAATAATTTATATAAAAATTACCCATGAATTTTTCATTTCATACTGCAGAATAAGTCATTCGCCCTTGCATTCCTTGTATTCCCGTCATGTTCGTGTGTTATATGATGTGATGTGATATAATTTTGAGGGTGTATCTACGGCTTTGCTTAAGCCGCCGTGCAACAATTTCAAGGATTTGCTTCAGAAACACTTCGTGGCCCATTATTCTTAATCAACCATCTGTGAACCGCAACAGGAAGTTCTGCCAACTTTCGCACATTGCATGCGATCCGCGACGTTTTACAAAACGATAAATATATTTTTATTTTTAATTATTTTGTGACTCACAAGGATTCTGTAAATTAGCTCTTCGCAGTTCGTTACTTGTTTCATGCTCCGTCAATATTCTTATTTTTTGGTCACATGTTTAGTAAGTAACGTAGGTTACTAAAAGAAGATTCTCCAAAAGAACTACAAAGTTGAGTTATAAATAAACAAATAGGACCTCCACGTAACTTAACGTACAAATTCTGGTGACGCCACTTCTTGTGGGTAGTTTTCTCGAAAATTATACGACTTAAAAAAAACTTCCTGAGCCCTAATCAGTGGTTATTTAACGACGTTCTCTGTAACTCAGAGCATGTATATAAAGCCGAATGATTGGATGATAGGCAATAATGAATCGGAAAGGATATGAAAAGTGTTGGTCGCTTTTGACTTTCAGTTACTATCCCGAAATTTACCAGAAGTAACTGTGGAAAAGAAAGAATGCCATTTTTAAAAAATAGTCTGTATCTTGGGCGAAATTTAAAGCGGGTCTTTCACGAATGCAAGACACGGCTTGAGCCAAATTACTCGGTGCATAGAAGTATAATTATAACACAGTGAGATTCACATTTCTTTAGAATTTGACATTCAGAGGATCGTGCATCGTGATATATTCTTATAATAAAACCAACTATATGCACTAATTTCTCAAATTTATTTTTGGAATAAAACTCTACATGTTTCGGATAGTTCCTCTGTCCAACATCAGGAGTTTTTCACTGTACACACAGCAATGGTATATGTCATACGGGGTTGCTGACAGCTTGCGAGTAGGATCCTGGTCGCAAGCTGTCAGCAAAACCTGTATGACGTATACCATTGCTGTGTGTACAGTGAAAAACTCCGTACGATGGACAGAGGAACTGTCCGAAATATGTAGAATTTTATTCAAAAAATAAAATTGAGAAATTAGTGAATCTAGCTGGTTTTATTATAAGAGTATTTCTTTAGAAATCTGTTCGTGTACAGTAATTAGACTTCTTAGGGGTTATGCTCCGTACGTGCGAGGAAAGGCATGGAGGTAATTATGTGTACTGCTTGCGACTCTTATCCCATTTTAAGATGCAATGAGTGGTCAAATTTTAGTTAAAGATTCAGCGTCAAATATCATGAAACTCAAGCAGTTAGAATGACGGAGAGACGTGGCGAATATAATAGGCATATTTCTGCAGCTTGAATTGAAAGCGCCCACAAAATGCCAATATTTACTTAAGTCGCTTTTGATAAGACCTGAATTAGATTAAGCTGGACAAATACAAGAAGCGAAGTTGCGATGACTGAATTTCCATTTTCGTCATATGGCAAAGCAAAAATAGTTCTCAAAACTTCTTATACAACGAAAAGAGGCGACTCGAAGGGACGTCGCCATCTCGTGTTTGGCCCATCTCCTATTAGGGTAGTTTACGGCTTGAAACCTCAATCCTGATAACGGACACAATGATTACAGGTTTCGTGGTTTTCCTCAACTCTTGTAGGTATCGGGGTACGGAATTTGGTTTAGTGTCTTGTCCACGGACAGGAAAACGAATGAGTTTTTTCTCCATTCTCAGCAGTGGTAAAAATCTGTGTTTTCTCCAAAGACTCCAAACCGGCCCTGATGCCTACTCAGTCTTATAATCAAAGGATACATGGGAAGGAGTGGAGGTTCCTTGGAGGTAAAGTGGCCGAGTCGGAAAGCTGACTGCCAACCTTCATTTAGTTCCTATGCTCAGAATGAGCTGAGCTATAAAACCACTCTTCCAAACAGACCTACGCCATGTACACGAAGGAAACTTATGCTTTACAATAAGGTAAATTCCGGGATATAGCAACGAATTAGATCATGATTACTTCCGTTATGCACCGGAAAAATTTAGCACTCATAAATTATCCACTCCTTTGCCGTATGTCAGGTGGACACAAATGATCTGTTCAGGGGGTCAGGTCGCCCAGGCGCCTGAATTTTGTACGGTGGAGTCCTAATAATTGTGGTTCCTCAGAATGGACCTTGCTTCATGACATCTTTCTGGCCTCTCGAAATTTGAGGTATTTACGAAATCTTGAAAAAAATTTGTGCAGCCGTGACTAATGCTATTAGTGTTTTATATTTTAAAGCAAACAAACCAGATTCATCTTAACAATTAGATAAAAAAGACTTAGTATTGAGCTATTGGCAGTTGTATTTGTCTCGAATATTTAAATTTGAAAATTGTTCTATTTATTTACTCTAAAATATTCTGTAGGCAGAAATAAATTTTGTTCATTCCGCAGCTATATTAGGGGCTAGGAAAATTGTCGTTAAAAAATAAGTGCGATGGAGAGTAACCAGAGGACATGTCTGTTTTGTAACATTCTATTGTACAAATACAGTATCCGACAGCGGTCTTATACATTTAGTTAACCCACGCCTTCAAGCAAGAACCCTACAATATAGCAAGGTTCGTCGTCTTGCACTAGCCTCGAAGTTCGCTGAGGTAGACTCGGTGGAATCTGTAAGCAGACATTACGATACGTCACCAAACAAAAAAGCCTCAGAGCGCGGTAAGAAATTACCAGCACAGTAAGGCGTACCTTCACTCATTCTCCGTCTGACAGTTATTAAACACCTCTAAACACCGGGTACAATACGAGTTAGACGAACCTCGACCGCTAGTGGAAACTGTGGCTTGGGAAGTGGAAACTATTAACGAGGTAAGGTCACTCGGACACAAATATACAGCAACAGGCTGAAATACGTTTTTGTGGTACTGTATGGGACTGCGAGGTGTCAGACGTCAGAACCAAACGAGGGGGATTTGGTGGATAAAGGTCATATGTCTGTATCTAAGTGCGAAGTGGGAATGCATTGTGTTCTGCTTTGAGATACAATCACTGTGACACAGTTTGATTAGTGATGCAGACAGGATGTTCAGGAAGGAGACTGGTACACTGGTAATGCAATCTGGAAGTGCAACGTTTGAATCTCGGCGGGTTTATTAGTCATCCCGAATATTTTCGTAGTTTTACCACTCCCTTCAGAACGGTATGGTGATCGACTCCATCCATAACTTTGTTCCCATGCCACTTGGCAACATAGGCTTTAGACCTTTGGCTATTGGTGCTAAGTTAAACTTCAGTCGTTAACTGCCCTCTCCTGGGATATTATACAGCGTAGAGTGTATTTGGATTTCTTGACGCTTGAAGATGGGACCGATAGGTTGTCCCGACACGTCGGTAAGGAATTGCCACTGTAGGCTGCGTAATCTCCCAGCAGAGCGCAGGTATCATCTGCAAAGCGGCGGAAGTCTGAAATAATGCATAAAATTCAGTTTTTTCTGAAGACATGCAAGTATAAATTTCTCTCATTACTCATGTTTTGTAAAACAGCTGCCCAAGTTACATTCTGCGATTTGGTTACCCTTATAATGTTTGGCGAACACTGAAAATTCTTAAGTTCCTCATCATGAAATTGTGTCCTTGCTCCTGTTACAACGTTTTCCTTAAGCCAAAAACCTTCGTATTAACATGAGCGATGTTGGTGTCAATTATGTTCAGTGAGTTCTTGGGTAATTTAAAAAACAGACACAAATTACACCAAGGCCGTAATTGTGTATGCTTTCTTTCTTCTTGTTCTTCTAAAACGTAAAACTGTCTTGTGAATCTTGGCTTCCATTACAATCTTGCTCCCTTCTCGACAGTCCCTGACCGTTGCCTGCCTATTTGTGTCCTTCTTATTACTGTGACAAACGAAATTAGACAGCTTTCTATTCACATGCTTTGCGTATAATTTCTTTACACAATTTTATTCGGATTGTTAGAGGCCTACTTCTTCTGCCCAGGAAAACAAATGATCATAATTATTGCCAAGATTCTTAGAATACCGAGTAAAGTTCCTAACGATAAAAAAAACCTGCTGACACACACATAAACACAACCATGAAGAACACTGAGCGAAAGACACTTACGACAGCAAATGGACGAATATTATGCGGTAGTTTCAAGAAACACGTTCCAACTTCAGGACGCACTAATGCTCCATCTTCGCTAAGTGTTAATCCACAGACTGTAAGATTATATGTATCTGGATTTTAACCAGAAGTGTAAAGGAAACTTTCCTCTTATCTTCACTTGTCAGGTTATCATGATTTTCTTTTCCCTGACATCTTTCCAAACTGAACAAATGGAAATTATGTATTTGCTAAGTACCACCTGCATCTCATAATTAATATACCCCATAGTTATAAATTATATTTTTCTATAAACAGTACTTTTGTTCTATGATAGGGGCACAGAGATCATTCTTACACATAATTCCGCTTTCTTCTTTTTTTTTTTACTCTTCTTTAACAAACAGTCATTCTGTGATGCGAGTCATAGAAATCGATATATTGATAAAGTTCAGTGCACTTGAGGTCTCTGTTGACGTGATCTGCTACTGTACTCTATCCATATGACCCTCAACACATAGAAATTAGTGTCAGAAGAAAATATGACATTATTGGAAGAATATAAAAGAGCTGTAGAAAAATCACGAAACGAAGTCTGCAGCTCATTTATTTCTGCTGTTGAATAGAAAGGCAAATGGGTGACGCCGAAAGATTTATGAAATGCAGTGGCATGGAACCTCAGGACTTAACAATAAAGCATCAAGAGTGAACGGTCGAAATGTCACTAAGATGTTTGCACAGATATTTATTCATATCTCATCACTGTTGTTCGTTAGTTTAAAGCCAAAAGACCCGAATTGTCTGTCGCCTGCAGACTCTGAATCCTGTTATGGAAATATGCAGATTGAATCCTGAACAATATGGGAACATTTGGGCTCCGGTGTTATGTGTCAGTCATCAGTCTTTTAAGGGAATATTTTTTTGTTCACCAAACCCAATGTACAAAACGTATTTGGATACACAAAATATCGCTAATTAGAGACTTATTCAGATTCACCCTTTGAAATATTGTACTCGTACAATTGCTGTTCTTGGACAAAGCGTGGCTATATTTAGTGTAAGGATAAGGACAGAACCATTTTCTGGCAATTCGTGCAAAAATTTAATATAGGCAAGTAACATGAAAATTATTTGTAAAAACATACGTTATTTTGTTCTCAACCTACTTGACGACAGCCGACTTTAATGAAGTCGTATAATATTTATATCCAGCCAAAGATTAAGTACAGCCTCTTTATCTAAAAAAAAAACGGCCGGATTTTATTTAGATGTGTATTTCATTGCCGGATAATGTGCACACAAATTCTGTCATGACGGCAGTAGCTCGCTGCCACATGTTGTAGTAATTACATTTCCTGAGTCACGTAAAACGAATCACGAAACAATGTCTTGAAATAGGTCATGGCTTTATAAACTTTATAAATTCACAATTGAACTTTCATAAATATTGTGCAACATTTGCATATAGTAGCCTAGTCTTACAAAATGGAGCACATTATTTTAAAATACAAAGCTGATTTCACAAAGGGGAACGTAGTGTGGAAGCAGACTTAAGCTTCCGTGTTCTGGTATTGACAACATGCACAAGATTCAGTGTTTATATTATCTCTTCCATTATCAAGCAACAACTGCACTTACATCACTTTCACATACTAGCATACGACGCACACCTAGCCAATTGCTCTCTCTACAACACATTCCTACACAACATGATATGCTGCCACAACACCTTGTTTGCAAAAACGAATTAAATTGTGAATATTGTAATATAACTTTAGCAAGGAACAACAAAGCTCCCTGATGATGATCTGA
>Ga0131853_10018165_pt1 | contig 12796 bp, 6 predicted proteins | sample TergutLab28metaG_FD_92764 | JGI IMG/M metagenome (GOLD analysis project Ga0131853, IMG submission 92764) | Labiotermes labralis P1 segment gut microbial communities from Petit-Saut dam, French Guiana - Lab288 P1 (version 2) (version 2) | ecosystem: Host-associated > Arthropoda: Insects >...
ACAGGTGGCGGACGCTTGTGAGTGCGGTAATGAACCTTCGTGTTCCGTGAAATGCGGGGAATTTCTTTACTAGCTGCAAACCAGTTATCTTCTCAAGAAGGACTCTGCACCATGGAGTAAGTAGGTAAGTAAGTAAGTAAGTAAGTAAGTAAGTATCTCCATGACAGTCAGTTCATTGCTCTAAGAGCTCACTCAAGGTTTGAATACGTTGATGTAACAAGGCCTCTTTAATTGTTCCAATTCCCTTCAACATTCCAGTGAAGGGTTACTTCTACGTAATGCAAAAGTAAAAAAAAAGTGTGGTGTTTCCTTACGTATTAGAGGTAAACATTCGACGGTTACAGCGTAACCTGAGCGCCACTGCAATACGCTGCAAACATTTTTGGATAAGCAACTGCGAAGTGTGAAACAAAAGAGTCGAAATTTTTCAGTGCGAAGGAGCAAAGACGCAAGCAACGTGGCAAACCGTGACTTTTCCTGGGGGAAGTAACTTCACAGCTTGACGACTTTCTTGACCATCACGTTTACCGACCTTGACAGCCCCAGACTTTCTCCTGTCGGAACGTCTGAAATGTAAAGTGTATTCTGCTTGTTCAAGCTGTAACCAAGAATCGTGAAAATAAGAACAACAGGAAGGAACTGTAACAAATAATGGTGCTTAATTGCAAGAAACCATGCAGGTGTTTGTAGTATAAGGGTAGTGGTTCAGAGAGCATGGAGGACATCTGGAAAAAGTAAGCTTCCAAAACTGAGCAATGGATTTTAAACTCCTTTCTTTATGCTAATTAGTACTGAAAGACTTTCGCTCCATTTATTGTCCATTATCTCACAGCGGTCTACGAAACAACAGCACTTCCTCGTGCCCCACTCTGCTTATACGAAGATGAAAAGTAGAATGTTACAGTTCCTGCCTGGAATGTGATATCAAATCTTGTCGCCTGGCATGACGAAGACTTTAATAATTTTATGGGAAATATTAATGTGCGGTGTTATTATTATCTCAGGCTATATTGCGTCGCAGTCAGTTGAGACACTGCGCTACAAGCCAGAAGGTCGCGGGTCCGATATCCGAAGGGATCGTTGGGATTTTTTATTGACGTAATCCTTCTGGCAGCAGTATGGTCGTGCGGTCGACTCAGCCGCTGATTGAAATGAGTACTAGAAATATTTACTGAGGAATAAAACGGCCGTTCCTTCGGGCTGACACCCTTACCACCCTCACGCGCCGATTGGTTAGAAGCTCTTGGAGCCTCAAACTCCTGAAGCCTTAAGGGTCTGTCCAGGCCTTAACAGAAATACCTTCACCTCTTGCACTAGCGTTGGTGGTGTGAAGATTTCTGAATGAGAAATTGTTAAGAATTTTGCAGGTCGTCTAATCGAATAACTATCCCAGTATTTGTTGGTAGGTTCTGAGAAGGACCACAAGAATTTAATCAGTATGGCTGGTGTAGTTTTACCCTAGAACAGACCATGAAAGCCTAGAGTGGACGTAGAGGTATAACTCTACTCCTTCTTTAACCTCGACAATAGATTCGGCTGGTGGTCAAAGCCAAGCCCTTGCCCCATTTGCTAAAGAAAGTGTGACACGGTAGCCATCCTAGATTAAGTATAGCAGGTGTCCCGACAGAAATTCGATCACGACATCTTCTGAGTAGGGGTCTTGATCGTCACCGCTTCACCAGTATAACGCTTTGCTGTCTTAGCGCTCAGCGACAATAGCACAATTAATGCAGATGTTGTTAAATGCTGTCACTAACAGTCATAAAGTTGTGAAGCATGAGTCTAGAAAGTGTTAAGTAGCAAAACTGAAGGAATATTTCCATATTATATTATATTTCCTTATATCATTAGGGTGTTCGGAGGTACAATGTCTTATAGTCTGGTACGTTTTAGAAAACCGTTGTTCCCCACCTACCAAACCCCACGGTTTCACAATCCAGAAGACAGTAATCTCCACAGTCATGGCCATGTGAGCCCCAGATGTCACTTCTGCTTGCAACTTGTTGGCATCGTGCTTGCACTGAGGGAATTGCTTTCTGTTCCATGCAGAATTAGCCGTAGTTCTCTATCGAACAGAAGCAATGGGAAAAGTTTTGTGTGTTTACTGGAATATGAAGGTTTTGAATCTTTGTTTTTGTATTCGACCCGAGTCGTAACTTCCTGTGAACATCGAAACTCAAACGCACGCTACTACTTCCTCCCCAATCTTTACTCCTAGTTTCTTGATACAGTGAAGCATACGGGATGACAGTATCGTTACTGATAGAAAACCTAAGAGGAATTTCAACGTATAGGCCCAATACTTACCAAAAATCCCACATTAAAAAATATCGCTGTTTCAGTAGGAGTATGCATATCCAAATCTAACCCCCTTCTTTAACACTGAATTTAATTATGGAATCAGTGGTCATTATAAGCTGCCGTGATCGGCAAAGTAGTTTTAAACAGGGCCACCAGGCGTTTGACAGTGTTTTCATAAATTGTATTGTTTAAAACTTACTAAAGCATCCATTAAGTCAAGAAAAATACATTTGGTTGGTACATAGCAATCATGAGAGAGTTGTGAAATGGAAACAGCAATTAAATTTTAAAATAATGTACACAGAAGACACAAGAGAGGCAATAAACTTCATTCGAGGTTGTGGACTTCACTCACCTGGCTGAGGATAGTAAACATTTGTGGGCTTTGTGAGCACTGTACTGTAATTATTTTTCGGTTTTCCTACAAAATAGGTGGACTGTTTTTCTATCAGAAGAAATGTTATATCGTAAGATTTTATGCAGTAAATTTCACGATATTAAGTAGAATGTCTATGGTCATTCTTCTTGAGCCATTAGTCCCTTGGCTTTGCAGTGTGGGGAACTTGCTCACAAATGTCAGTCCAAAAAATTATTACTTTCTTTGGGATTTTTATATTCTTTTCAGAACCTGTAATATAATTCCTGCTTTTTGTCTTAAAGTAGAGAAAAAAACACTTCGAAAATTTGACAGTTTTCTTATAATAAAAACCAACGAGATGCACTTATTTCTCAAAGTTTATTTTGGAATGGAACTGTACATGGAAGTTCCATCCTGATCCCGCTAGCAGACAGTCAACACATCCTGTATGACATATACCTATTGCTGTGTATACAGTACTAGTCTCCTGATGATGGACAGTAAACCTGTCCGAAACATGTAGAGTTCTATTCCAAAATAAATTTTGAGAAATTGTTGCATCTCGTTGGTTTCTATTTTAAGAATATATCAAGATGCACGGTCCTCTGAATGTCAAATTTAACAGTTTCTTCTTCACAAATTATTTTATTATTCCACGCTAAATAACCTTGAAATCTGAAGGCGTGTGACTAAAGAAACAAACATTTAACCTTCTAGAGCCAGTCTGAAGTTTGACGCAGCTGACTTCTTCAAACTGTAATCCGTATTTACCAATTTAAAAGAACTCGTCTTAGAAGCCTGAAGTTTCATCAGCGCCACTTTAGGAACCTCAAATACCAAAAATCAACATACAGACTCGCGTGCGGAACTGCTTGAAGTATATCCTAGTCTAGTGTAAATTCTTATCAACCCTTCGATATCATATATTTTGGAAATTACGAACATTAAATAGATGGAATTTTTCCTAGTCCGAATAAACTTAGGCCAAGTGAAAGACAGGTGTAATATACTATATTAGAATAGTATATAATTATAGCCTAGTCTCTTGTACATTCTTTCAACTCTTCGATATCATAGTGGCTGGAAATTACGAATATTAAAGAGGTGATACTTTTATTAGTCCAAGTAAATTTAGTCAAAGCGAAAGTAGATAGTAAATTGTAATGATATTTTTGTTTTTTATAGAGTTTAAATATTAACTCCGACATCACCGTTTTGTGTGCTGGGATTTTAGGTAGTAAATATTGTAACAACTCATATATTTTAACCTGTTATTCACTCCATTTAGCTTTACAGACAGAAAACAGCGAACAAACAAATCACTGGATCAAACACACCACTAACTCCACAGTTATTTGAAAACTTCTGCAGCTAGATTTATAATGCCTCCAGATTGCTATGCTTTTGATACTTGGCGCCAAACACATTCACCTAACTCAGCGTCGTTATTGTGACGATTCGAACCACTGGGAAGCACGGGTAGTTATTCGTGGTTATGAACAATCCGCACTATATTGAACTGACATAACGAAATAAGAGAAGGCTTGAATAAATCCCGGAATTTAAACCTGTAGGTTTTCTGGCCCAGTATTTGTAAACATGGGTTCGTGAACCATCTATGGGTAGGGACAAGTTTTTCATGATTTTATCATCTTCTTCCTTTCTTCCTTTTTACTTTCTTGAACTGCTCCAAATTTTCCATTCTTCGTTCTTTGTTCTTGAAGTCCTCCGGATTATCCACTCTTTGATTTTAGTTCTTGAATTACCCCGGATTTTCCACCAAAAGCAAAGTAGGCGTGAACTTTCAGGCCAAGGGCATAATTACTACAGCAGGGAAATTTCCAGAACCCGCTAGGTCCGCAGATCAATTGCTGCCTTCCGACTCAAGTCGCCACGCCTCTGTCTGCAGTGACGTGGTCCGTGTTCTGTTTGGGTCCGAGATGGACGGGACAGAAGTTCTACATACGTTAACTTGGATTTTACTTCGACGCTTTTGAAAACGTAGGAAAGTAATAGGTCTGACAGTGCAGCTGATGTGCTTGTGTGGCTGTTTCAGTGTGTATTGCAGTGCTGGTTTGAAATCACGAAAAGAAAAAAAGGAAATCATAACTGTCGAATCAGAAAAATATATAAATTGTAATTTAACAAAAAATAAGAACAACTAGATGCTACTTATTATTTTATTGTACTTCTTATAGGCTCAACATGTTTCGGGCACTACTATGCCCATCATCAGGAGCTCGCGACTATAATGTTGTTTAAAACGTTGTAGAGAAAATCAAAACACATTTTGTGATCAATAAATTTCTTTACCAGAAAATCTTGCTATTTATGAGATAATGTGGAAACATACGGTACAGGCAGAGAGACCACAGGTGACAATATAATACGGCGTATGTGCATTGCGTACTGGATTAATAATGCTACAAACACACACTCAGACTATGCAATATTTGAAGAATAAAAAACAAACTAGATGCCACTTATAAATTTATTGTACTTCTTATAGGCTCAACAAGTTTCGAGCATTATTATGGTCATCATCAGGAGCTCGCGACTATGTTGTTGATTACCACATTGGTCGTTTCGTTCTTGGTTTGCTGTAGGTTGGAGGTTAGGTGCGGTTAGGCTGGAGTAGTGTCCGGCCTGCAGCCCGGACACTACCAATGTGGTAATCAACAACATAGTCGCGAGCTCCTGATGATGGGTGTAATAGTGCCCGAAACATGTTGAGCCTATAAGAAGTACAATAAAATAATAAGTGACATCTAGCTGGTTCTTATTCTTCAGTTATCACAATGACGCACGGTCCAAAACACATCAAAATTGTAATTTATTTTATTTCGGTTACTTTCTGGTTTCAAACAAAGCAAACATTAACTTTTTTTAAAGAAGGAAATGTAATTGCAGTTAAATTACTCATTTCTTATTTTATTTCCTATTAAACAGTAAGAATTTTCTTCTTAGCCTTATTGTAATTGGTACTTAAATTCAATAAAACAGTAGCTGTAGCTTACAAATATTTCCAATCGGATTTACAATAAGACAGGCGACGTACGTATAAACGTCACTTTGGGGCACATTCGCGTAATTATTTTTGCCGTGGAATGCAGCACACAGTACACAATCTGAACTTATTTCCAGGTTATATAAAACATGGTTAAGTCCTTTGACAAACTGAGCGAACATCAGTCAGTTTGTCAAAGCGGATTTGCTCCGTTGCCTTTTGACACAAGCTGAGTTAAACTTTTGTGTTTTGTTGTGAGAGAGCAGTGTCATATATATTGAATTAATTTCACTGTCTAAATATTAATCTACTCATATTCTCCGATTAATTTTCTGGAACATATGTGACGGTTGTTTGTAGTGCATTTTCATTTTATACCAACAGTTCAAGGTCACGCCCTTCCAATTTCAATTCATCACAATATATGTAGCCAGCAGAACACAGGTATCTAAAGGTAGAATTTATTAATATTTTAACGATTTTGCTTTCAGTAACCCTGTATTTGAGATAATGTACGTTACGTCATTCTTGTTTTCACGTACATTTAATTAATGCCCAACGGTTTATCAGTTACTTCCTTATTTCATATTTATAAAAGCCGCCTCCATCAATATCACTTTAACAGTACAATATAAATGGCGTATAACAAAATGAGTGGAAGATAAAATATTAAATTTATTTAAACTGTAGGTGCCGGTAGCTCAATCGGTATAGCGACTGAGCTACGAGCTGGACGGTCCGGGATCGAATCCCGGTGGGGACGAGATATTCCAACCGTCCAGACTAGCCCTGTGGACCACCCAGCCTCCTGTACAACGGGTACTGGGTCTTTCCCGGACGTAGAGGCGGCAGGGGCTTGGGGCTGACCCCCCACCCCAATCTAGTGCCGAAGGTCCTAGAAAGAATTGAGCTATACCGCTACTCACCCTAAGGGCCTTCGTGGTATACAAAAAGGGTTAAAACGTACCTGTTTAAACTGTACAAGCGAAATGTTTCTATTTATAGACAGACCATTCGTAAATAGTGCTTCATGCATAAGCAACACTAGAAGTAATTGCATGATCTAGACTAGTCTTTGCTACTATGTATGATACTATTATGAGAATTTCTACTTCGTGTTTCGTGAAATGTGTTTGTTCTGCTAATAGCCTGTGGAATGATTAAAGGAGACAGCTACTAAAAATGGCACTTTAGAGTTCTTGTGTTAAACATCGCACAACAACTATACTTTTTAATTAAAATCTCTTGGGAGAGGAGGAAGAAATCGTGGAAAAGGATAGAGCAAGGGGAATGGGAAAATGCAAATAAGAGGCGAATATGATAATGTGAAAGAGAAGTGAACTAAGGGTGAGCTGTGTTAATGAGCAGATGCAAGTGAAGTATGAAACTAACGAACATGTCGGAATATAAATGTACATAATTCCATTGACACCATTCATTTGAAGAAGCACACACTGCCTTATAAGACGAAATGAGAGGTGTAATACTATGAGGGTGAATTATCAAAGATTCCCATTTGATCTTTTTACCACATGATTTTATATCTTGAGAAGAGGGATGAGAAGTCGCAAAAAGCGAAAAACAGGTAAAGGGAGAAATAGAATAAAGAATAAAGGACAGAGAAATGTTAAAAAAGGGAATATATGTTCTTATAATGAAAGCCAAAGAGATACATTAATTCTCAGATTTATTTCATAAAGTAATCTACATGTTTCGGACATGTCTACTGTCCATCATCAGGAGTATCTCAACACTGTATACACGCAATAGGTATTTGTCATTCTAGTTTTGTTGGCGTCTGCTAGCGTGGTTAGGATGTCCTGACCTCGCTAGCAGACAGTCAACATAACGAGCATGACAAATACCTATTTCTGTGTATACAGTGTTAAGACTCCTGATGATGGAAAGTAGATCTGTCCGAAAAATGTAGAGTTCTTCATTAAAATAAATTTGAGAATTAGTGTATCTCGTTGGCTTTTATTATAAGAATATATCATGATGCACGTTCCTCTGAATTCCAAAAAATAATATGCGGTAATCGTGATAAGGATACAAATGATAAAAGAAGAATATTAAATGGAGGAAGAATAGTAATTTTATTATCAACAATTTCGTAGATCACAAGAAAAATGCTCCCTTGCAAACCCTCTCTACAAACCATGTGTGTTTTATGCGAGAGACCTTAGACATTCACTGGCTCAATTCCGTGAAATTAATGCTAAGTCGGTTGTCACACCCCTGCATCACATTGGTGGACTTGCTATCATAGGATGATGGTGTCTCGTCTCTGACAATTGTATGTTAACTCTGCGGCTGCACTAGCGACATAAGGGGTGGGGAACGTTACTAGGCTACCGTCTCCTCGTCCGCCCTCATGAAACATTCACTGCGCCATCACTGTGGTTTGTCGAGCAAGCAAACCGCCACAACCACTACCCTGCACCCTCGCGTCGTTACCTCTTTGCTCGATGTCGTCGTAGACCTAACTGCTAACTAGAGGTCACTATCGAATTTTGTTTTAGTTAGCTAGATGTCGCGTTAAGTTTCGTCGGTTTGCCCTGTACGAGACCGGTTGAACGAGATGTTAGCATTACTTTTATTTTGACGTTTCATATGCCAGAAGGTCCTTATTAGAGGCATATATGTGGAGAGCTGGAGGGATGTTCTAACAGACCGAGTGCATTATCCCTTAGCAGCATCTCAACCCACTTTCCAACACTGCGAAAAAGCTGTCTCCACTGCTCACCGCCTACGGAAACAAACATTCCTACTACGTGCACATACTTGCTTTCGATTTCACACTTCCGTTTCATTCATCTGTACTGTGTGACATCTTTCATCAGTGACGACAACAAAAGGAATTACAAATCAAGGCTAACTCTTTGATATACATCGAGAAGGCGAAAGTACGTTCACTTCATACGTGTTTCCCACATTCGAAATTAAGTTGCGTTACTTTCCGGTTCCTGTCTGTGTGTAGATATGTTAACGTCGTTGTTGTCACCTAACGCATCTGTGTTCAATCCATCATTAACTTGCCACACATTTGAGGATAGACTGTATGTAGACAGGGTGTAGGATTTTATGCAGTTTACGTAAGACAGTTCGCTCATATCTTGCTCGTGTGTGTACGTAGAGGGTGTGAACTTTCGTATACATGCACGCAGAGTGCTATAAAGTGTTTGTGTACTTCTGTAACTTATAATATACCCACTTACAGTGGAAATTTGGGACCGCGGTGGCACAGTGGTTAAGGTGCTGTGCTACAAATCGGAAGGTCGCTGGCTCGATCCCAGTTGGGGTCATTGGATTTTTCATTGACATAAAGTCCTTCCGATCGTACTATGGCCCTGGGGTCGACGCAGCCTCTAACAGATATAAGTACCAGGAGCATTTCCTGGGGGTAAAGGCGGCCGGTGCTTAAGGCTGACAACCTTACCACCATCCTGTGTCGTTGTCACGAAATCTGGGAACCTTAACTTCCTGGAACCCTCTGGGCCACTCGGGGCCTGTAGCGGGACTGCTTTATCTTTTACAGTGGAAATTAACTAAAAGTTTCGTGTAGATACAATATTAAACAGCAGAGTAGTTCGAAATGTCCATTCAGGTTGTTCCTACATTCAGACTACAAAATTGTGAGCCCACTAGAGCGCTAATAGAGAATTTGAAAATTCTTGTTACTCAAAACACATTATTCCTTACAAAAAGTCTTCCGTTAAAAACCACTTAAAGAAAGCACTCATTTTAATGCTTTAGTACCGTGTGGGTTGTAAATGGTTCCCAGGTTACCCTTAAGAATGTTGTTTCTTTCCTTAAATTTAACGGGAGGAACATTAAGAAAATTTTAGTGTGTTGTGTAAAATTTCTTGCAAGAGTTTCCAGCAAAGCCTCGTTCTCAGCTGGAAGGAATCTCATAACGAAACCTTTAGCCATAAAAATCTTATTAACAGCGTATCAACATACACCTGCTCGTATTTTCTGACCCGAGATTTAGACGAAGACCGTTACTTAGGCAGGATCAAGAAGCCTTTGCTTGGGCTTTGAGGAACACAAAGACGATAGCCGGAAGATCTACGTGGACACTGTATTGCCGTATACCTAACCTACACGTAGCATGATATGCTTTCTGAGATGATGGACATGAATTTAAAAGATTATACTACCTTGACAAACATGATACCTAATACAGACTACACCGCCTGTCACAAAGTTATTTGACTTTCAATTCTGACGCACTTCGTCTTTAGTCAAAGGACTTACAGGCCACCCTGTGCTTTCGATTACTTTAAAACTACAACCATCTGAATTGAAATGCAGTTAATACCACAGAGAAGATCCACATGTTCGTGAAAATATATTTCAAGATTTGAAATTTTACAATCTTACTGCTCAGCATGTCTAGTTGTTACCAACGTAGTGTCGCTGAATTTTCTTAAGGAGACCCAGATTGAAATGGGAGTCGACTAGTTTGAGAAAAGACTTAGGATGTCCTGAATACTTCCAGGTAAATTCCGGAAAGTTGTCTTACACATACCAAGTCGAATCACCACATTCACTGCTACGTAATTACTGCCTGTAATACGTTATCATTTGCTAACCTGTTTAGAGTAGTGATTGATAAGATTAACGTTCATTATCAATAGAAACTATATTAAGGAAACTATTTTTTTTCAGGCCAGAAATATCTTTAAAGTTTGGAAATATTATGCAGGATGGAAATAGAGAAGATCGTTCGGGTCGATCGTGTGAAGAATGAAGATAATTGCGTGGAGCGCATTTGGGGTACGCAGTGGGGCAGTATGTTGAAGCACTGCTTATAAGCCGGCAGAACGCGGGTTCGATTCCCGATGTGGTTATTTGGATTTTTTGTTGACTTACTCCTTCCGCCCTGGGGTCGGCTCATCCTCTAACAGAAATGAGTACTAGGGACGTCTCCTGGAGGGTCAAGGTGTAACGCCATGTGACGGTGGTCTAGAAATTCTGGGAGCCTCAACCGCCTAGGGCCCCAAGGACCTGTTCAGACTTGCAGTGGTGTAGCTTTACATTCTACCTACAACAAATATAATGAAGGCTGTTTTTATTGGTCGCATCTTGTGTATAAACTGTCATCTAAGATACGTCATTGAAGAATCAAAAGGAAAGGAACACGAGGAAGAAGGTTTAAGCATCTACTTGATGAATTTACGGAAACTAAAAGATACTGGAACTTGAAAGAGGAAGAATCAGATCTCACTCTTTGGAGAATTCACTTTGGAATGGGCTATGGACCTGTCTTAAGACAGACTCTTCCTTAGGCGAACTGCTCACGACACTGCTCTTTGTCAAATAACCTCTTAAAGTGTACTGACACTCTTATCAGATAGTCTGTTGAACATAATGATCAATAAGAGCCCGTTAAGAATACTGGTCATCACCAGTTAAGTACAATGCTTCTCCTAATAACTTAACCTCATAAGAATTAACTGATGAAGTTTTGTTAGAAAAACTCTCAGACATATTTATCTTTAATGTTAGATAAACCGTTCAGTAGGCTTCTTTTGATTATGTTCTGTTTTCGCGCAATACCGTTTTTAACATATCTGTCTACCATTTATTAGCAGATCTCAGTGACCGCGCTGTCTAAGGCGTGCGTCTGCGGCCTCTCGCTTCCTGGGATTTTGGGTTCGAATCCCTCCGGGCATAAATGTCACTCTCTCATGAGTGTTGTGCATTGTCAGGTAGAGGTCTCTGCGTCGGGCTGCTCCCTTGTCCAGAGGAGTCTTACCGAGTGTGGTGTGTCTGAGTGTGATCGTGAGTCCTCGATAATGAGGTGACCTTGATTCTAAGGTGTGTCATCCCCGTTGTGTGTTGAAAGACTAATGGTGAGTTAATTTCAGTCAGAAAACACAACTATAATGTAAGCTAGATGATGGTATTTTGCTAATAAATACCATCATCTAACATACATGATAGTTGTGTTTTCTGACTGAAATCAACTCACCATTAGAGGTGACTCTGGCCCACTAGGGTCTGTTGCGCCATAGGGAAAAAATACGGTTTATTAATGACACTGTTTATAACTCGAATCAGTGTACCAAATATTTAAAATTGTGTGGCAGTAACCGGTGGTGTCCCAATTCGATATAATATTCCGGAACGTGATTTGAGGAATAAAAATTAGCTGTCGATCACAGTTCGGTATTTTTAGTTATTAAGTACTGCATGTCATGCCGGTATTGCCACCATCAGCTGTTAGAATTTTAAAGATTCTTAAAATAGCGTATGGTCTTTAATAAGAAATGCCATATTGCTGGTATTATTCATGTTTTAACACAAAAATCTTTCTTTAATCCGTGCCGAATATAAAAGATAATATTAAAAACTGTAGCCAGTTCTTCTGTCTAAGGGCTACGTATATTAACAATATGAAGTTTTGCTGATTATCCTTTTCGATTTAAATAATTAAATTCAACATCTATAAATAATCACAATCACAACCGACTCACTTGTAAAATATTTACTTATATGGCAACTGGGTCCGACCCAAAACTAGGGCCTTCATCAGGCATGAAAATATATAGTAACCCGAGTTAATATTTCATATGGGAATGGAAAATTTTTTGATGTTTGCCGTCCCGAAGTGTTCAACACCTGTATAAATATATACAATGGTGTATCAGTCAAATACAACAAACCTTTATTAGGTTTCTTATCTCAGTATTTAACCAACTTGACGCAAAAAATTTGTTTCACAGTAAGTTTTATTTCATGCCTCTACATGTTTCGAGCACATGTGCTCATCTTCAGGAGGTCAAAATTGCATTACACAGCCTCTGGTATCATCACACCTATAGATGTATATGTATTATGTACTATGTATAAAATGCATGCATTTTATACATAGTTTTATCAAGAATGTAAGCGTTTGAGATCCCACAGCGCATTTTTAAACATTTGAAGTAGGGATCTATTTTCTTAGAAGGGCCTGAAGATGATTCTATAAGAATCGAAACATGTTGCCCTAGTACAATAATACCAGAGGCTGTGTAATGCAATTTTGACCTCCTGATGATGAGCACATGTGCTCGAAACATGTAGAGGCATGAAATAAAACTTATTTTGAAACAAATTTTGTGCATCAAGTTGGTTAA
>Ga0131853_10018166_pt1 | contig 12795 bp, 10 predicted proteins | sample TergutLab28metaG_FD_92764 | JGI IMG/M metagenome (GOLD analysis project Ga0131853, IMG submission 92764) | Labiotermes labralis P1 segment gut microbial communities from Petit-Saut dam, French Guiana - Lab288 P1 (version 2) (version 2) | ecosystem: Host-associated > Arthropoda: Insects >...
GGAGAGTATATACCACGTTTAAAATATTCAGTACCTATATTTGTTGAATAAACATATAAAATGCAACTTTAGAGGTTAGCGGTGCGGTACGACCACTATAGTTGACATTAGGCGTCAAAAGGTGTGTAGATCTATACATGTAATGGTACAGGAGTTTGTACAGCAGACAACGACGGCTACAGGCGGTGAAAGAAATAAACGGATTGTCTGCACTCGTATGTTACATTTGCAACTCATAATGCAGCTTTCTTCTTTTAGATCTGTTATCGCATATAATATACGATTATTTGTACCTGAAGTATCTGACAAAATGAAATGCTACTTATGGTCATGCATCACAAGAGAAGGTAACTGAATGAAGAGACACCATTAGAAATAGCGTAGCGGTAGGTAAACTGAGGTCTTGTCGTCGTGATCAAGTTATTTGAATTACAGATGGCAGCACACGTTGCTGGAATGTGTAATGTGCAGCAGAAACCCGTTCATGAGCAGTACAATTAACACGCTTCCTACAGCCACTGTTAGTTGTCTCGTCCACATGAAACTCACCGTAACCTCTTCTTTAGACTGGCCATAGTGTCAAAACGTTAAGGGCGAGTTGTTAACTTTTTCCACGAATAAAACAGCTCCAAAATGAAAAAGTACCTTGTCACGTCACAGGTTTAGTAAATTAGTGAAAAGTAGCATTGTCCCTGTACAAGCCATGAGCACGTATGAGAGAGTGGAGATATTGCTCCGCACATTCTTACATTTACCCATATACGGAGGTAAGTTGCCAGCTTCCTGCACCAGCCGCTTTATCCCCGGGAAAAGCTTTCCCTCTGCTAACTCAGCAGAAGGCGGCGTGTGCCCCAAAACCGGTCTGGAAGCTTTGGAAAAGAGAAAAATCTGTTATGGGTTTAGTACTAGAAGGAATAACTGATTTTTCTCAGCTAAGTGTAGTGATAGCTGAACTAATTTTGTTATTATAGCGGCTAAGTTACAGTCATGACGATTAGCGAATTAGAGTCCAATTGCTTTCGGGGGCCGCCTGAAATCTGATATATTTATCCTTTCACCGTAGGCTTACTCTTTCTGAAGTCAGCTTTCTGTTATCCAGTGCCTACTGAAGTACAATGCCTACATCCGAAACATGTTGAACATTAAATAATGAAATAAAAAAGCAAGTGACATCAAGTTGGCCTCTCTTTATTCAACTATCAAGATAATGCACGGTCCAATAAACATAAAATTCTTCAGAGGTGTTGCTTAATGAAGGATTGGGACAACTTTTCCTACCCATGCCGAGGTGTCCTATACAGCACTCCTCGGATGTGTTAGAGAAGTCATCAATTCACGTCAGATATTTCGAAAAACTTCATGGTAAGGTGACATCGTTTAAGAATGAGGCGCTTTGGACTAAGTGCCCATCCTTATCTCTGTTCAGGAAATCCGAATGTTCGACATCTCCATTACTATAAGTACTGAAGTCACTCAGTGGACACTATTCTGAGCTAGTTCCGTTCAACACCTGTCTTTAGAACGTTTCCCCAAATGTTATTCTCCAGTATCATTCTGTCTTCCACACTGCTGTTTTGCAGTGCGTTCTCCACGGATTGCTTATCACTTTCATTTTTGACTCACGTGGATATATCGTATTAGAAGGGATCTGAGAGTGATATTGTTTTGACGAGAACTGAGCGGAAGTGGCTATTTATACTTGCTACGAAGTGTTTTGTGACACCTGTGATTTCTTGAACTTCGGGTAATGTCAAATACTCAGGTAAATTTCTTCCAACACCAAATTAGCTGTTTTGTTCGACGCCCTCCCGTCTTACCCAGTGTCGGCCTCCCTTTGGTCGTGCTGAAGAGCAGTCCGGTATTGTCATTCCTATTTAAGTGTCTCAACGACGATTTTTCATTTCTTTTAACATTTATTGACTGTATAATTTTAATCATTTTTGCGTTTCTTCGTTTTGTAAATTTTATTTTATATATTTTAGGTCATTCCATGAGACTTCGAATAAGTATAATTTCTAATACAGACGTATTTCATCAGGACCTTATCGAGAATATTAAAAAGATATCGGGTGTCCCACTCGCTACCGAACCCGGCATTTCTTTAATAATTTTACCACTAATGAACAATTAGGCGCACTACAGACACACACTACAGACATATTCCTCTTCATTTCTCACACAACGAACGTACTTCTGTTCAAATTTCGTTGCAATATCTTCGTTGGTGTTAGAATTATTAAAGAAATGCCGGGTTCGGTAGTGAGTGGAACACACTGTGCTTGACACCGCAATAGGCGCGAGCTCTCCAACCTACAATATGATGATTACTTAATCAGCCGAAACATTTTGCATGTGTTATCCTACCTTATATGTTGTGTGCGACTGATTTAGAGAAAATGTATTTGTAACTGAAAACAATGGGGATGTGTTATCTAAATATATTTAGCTATTTGATATTTTAACGTAAAGAAGTGTTTTGTTCTGAAGTTACATATTACTTAACTATTCTGTTTTAGTACTTGATTTAGTTAGTTATTAAATAAAAGTAAGGTAAAGTGTACCCTTGTACAGGCACTGCGGCTCTGTACAGGCCAAACGGCCCATAGGGGGAGTAGAGGTGTAGCTCTACTCTTTCTTGTCCCTAGAAGGGGATGAGGGGTCTGCGTTACGCCCCGACCGCTCTTTGCCCCTGGGAAAGGCCCTTGTGACCATTGTACAGGAGGCTGGGTGGGCCCCAGGACCGGTCTGGACAGGTGCCAAAAATGTCGCCCCCACCGGGATTCGATCCCCGGCCCGTCCAGCCCGTAGCCAGTCGCTATACCGACTACGCTACCCGGCCCACAGTTAGTTATTACTCACTCCTTTATTCTGTCTGTTGGTCAGTGTGTTTGGTTAGTGAGCGAGTGTGTTAATTATATTCACTTTGTGCAGACACTGGGATATTCATCATGTTGTTGGACTAGAAGTGTTGAGTAAGGATGATCAGCTTCTTTAAAACAGACAGTCATTTTAAAGGAACCGCGGTGCAGCCGTCTGCAGCTAAACATAAAACAGAATTCATTGCTGTAACAAAGGACCAACGTCGTTTGTTTGTGGTGAATGTGAAAACGATGGAAGTTGACACAATGCCATTGTATACAAAATGAAAATCTTACGAAGAGCGAATTGCGTTGATACAGAACTGACTGTTGATCAGACACGCATCGCAGGACGGTGCGAACATGGTTCGGAGTCTTGCAAGCTTGCAAATACCATCTCTTATTGAAGGTTCAGGTCAGGGTCGGGGGGGAGTGGAGGGAGACATTTTATGACGTGAGCGAAGAATTTCAAGGAACACTCCGGATGTGGTAATTAGTAATTGTTTCGGGGGCTTTATTTGACTACGATGACTCAGCTGTCGGTTTGTATAGCATGGAATAGAAAGAATAATAATTCGCGCGACGAATTGCATTACGAAAGGACGTTCTCGTACCTGTGTTTAGGTACCATCTCAGTATTTGCGTCACTGAACTTAGAGAAAATGCAGAAGACCTCACGATACGGACCCCAGGTGAGAAAATTTAACCTTGTATTACGTCACTACAAATGTACCACTACACCATGACGATCAGCGATAATCAGGAGATTGGGCATATGAACACACAAGCACCGCGGCTGGCCTATGCTCCACACATTCTGACTGAACACTAGATACGGGTGATTGGTCAGATTCACGCTCCCACTGCATTATACCTTCGGAAGTAGATAGCTAGGTTACTAGCCCTTTTGGTTTACTGCTCTGGCAGCTACTTCGCAGACATTTAACCGTTTTAAGACAGACTGCTCTAGACAATGTGGAATACTTTTGTTCCCATTGCTCCCCGATGTCTGAATTTGTTTTGTAGGAAGGTTGCCACATTGAGAAGAATATGATGAATTGGTGGAATGATTATGCACACGAGAAAGGCACATTACTGGGAGAAAACCCTGTTCCAGTGCCACTTTGTCCACTATAAATCTGTCGTTGGACTGTTAAGGAATTTAAAAATGGAAAATTAAGGTCACAAACTCCGTAGTTTAGGGCAGTTTACGTTTATTTTTAAGACACTATGGTTAAATGTTTAGTGACCTCTCGAAGGTCCTGGAGTTAATTGTATGATGTGTTAGATTTGCCAGCGGACAGAACAATGGAGAAACGTTATAGAGTGGTTTTGTTGTGTTCAGAAGTAAAGAGCACTGCTGACTGAATCTAGTTGTGTCAGGATGTGCCAGGGTTGGCCATAGGACGACTTGAGACTGTGCGTGGCCTGAAGTTCATGCTGTGTGTAGCGAACTGCTCTGTGGAAGCTGGGCGATGCACGTTAAAAGGAACGTTTACACGGGAAGTTGCTGTGTTATTACCATTCGTGTCTGTTGATATTCTGGGCTGGAATATCGCTCCGAAAAAGCCTGTTCTGTCTGTTTTGCATGAACTTGTTCAGTCTGTTCATAAAATATTTACATTTTAAAGTGGGATTGCATGCGCGTGAGATCAGTCTATCGAAGTCCTTTAGTCTACAAAGATAATACCCAACTGGTATTCGAACATGCGATATCATGTTTTAAGTATGTCCTAAAATAATTCATGTCGTAAATTGTACGATTACCGGGGTCGGTTGGACGGTTGAGTCGCCAGTGATTTCCATGCTGGTTTACAATTAAAGAACGTTCTTTCTTGAGCGTCTGTATATGTTAAATTATATATATATTATATATATATATATATATGCGTCGCTTAACGACGGGGATGCGTTCTGAGAAATGCGTCGTTGGGGGATTTCATTGTTGTGCGTATGTGTACTTACACAAACCTAGATAGTATAGCCTACTTCACACCTAGGCCATATGGTATGGCCTATTGCTCTTAGGCTACAAACCTGTACAGCATGTTACTGTACTGAATACTGTAGGCAGCTGTAATACAATGGTATTATAATATTGTATTGTAATATTATAATCTTATGAGACCACCGTCGTATATACGGTCCGTCGTTGACCGAAACGTCGTTATCCGAAGCATAACTCTCTCTCTCTCTCTCTCTATATATATATATATGTGTGTGTGTGTGTGTGTGTGTGTGTGTGTGTTCATGTGAGGGCTGGGGAGACATGTTGACATTAGTGCTTCATCAAAGAAGCACAACAAAGGATTGAATCGAACATCTCGTATCACGAATGTCACCCGATAGAACTGAACGAGTAAGAAGAGAAGCTCAGGTGCAGAGAGAACTAACTCTTCAAGAACGCGCAAAAGATGGCGAGGTCTAGTCCTGTGGCTGAAAGAAGAGAAAAGGAAGTGGATGAAAGGAAGCAGAGGAACTCTTTGCCCTACCTGAAGAGAAGCGGAGACTTTTATTTCACAGCTTCTCATACATTAAATATGCATTCTTTAAGGACTAGAACTGTGAATGGACAGATGTCGTGTAACATGACGAATTACCCCGGAAGAGTCGAGAAAATCTTGTCTAGCACAAATACGAGGGCGAGTCTTTAATTGTGCATACAGCAAGTCACATCACTGGGATAAAGGTTGACTTCCCGGATACTACAAATTAATATTATCGGCACGACTAGCGTTGCTGTTTCTTGCGCAACTAGGCACGGGCCTCAATATGTCAGCAGTAGTATTATTTCATAACCACTTGAAAGAATTAATCTCTGCGGGGAAAGAATTTATTCGACATTAAAATGGTTTCTTAGAGATTAATTGAAGTGTTGTTGACCAGGTTGGTTTATACTCTATTCCTATAAATAATAGCGGTAAATTCTGTCATCTACACGCCACTGATGTCGTAGGCAGGCAGATAGAGCACGCTCCGTGACTTCGTGCAACGAAGCGGCGCCCACCCCTGTTTGATCGTGACAAGGAAAGGGATGAGCACGGGCAAGGAATGTGGCTGGAATGCTTTGCCGGCAGGAATTTGGACCCCAGGCCCGGTGACTCACTCTCCTGCATGGTTGCCCACCCCATCTATCATCTTGAACTTTGTAATGCCTCGTCAGTGGCGTAACTACTGTTATTTCCACCACAGTTTATGAACTGAGTAAACAATTGCTTTAAAACTACTGTTCGTGAACCACTTGGGGGATAGCCGGCGATTCCGTTAACAGTAAGAGCAGAAATTTCTCGTTGACAGCTCCCAGACCGACTCTGGAATCTATCCAACCTCCTGTCTAGATGGGTAGCCTGTGCCTTTCCCCCGGGGTAAAGCAGCCGAGGCATGAGTCTGTCTACTCACTTCGAATACCGAGGTTAAGATGACGTGGATCTGTATCTCTATTCGCCCGCATATTTGAAATAGGCGATGCTAAACTATGTACGCAGATTTTACCTTTAGGCCTCCCTTTACTTCTTTAACTTATACGAGCAGAGCGTAGAATTTTCGTGTGACTCTGATTAATGAATTGGGACATCGACGTAACTTGGGGGGGGGCGGGGGTAGGGAAAATGCACCTCCAGTATTTTTTATGCCTAAGACTAGTTTCTTTTTTGGCTACTAAGTTGAAGAGGGGCAAAAAATTGGGGGAGAGTGGAGGAAGAAATCTCCCCTCTCTGTCTAACTTAACTCCGTCTTAAAGTTCATCTTACCTCCTCCCCAGTGTTACTAACCAAGTTATGCTTATGAATTGGGAAGTATATCTGTGTGGAATAATCTGCCACGAGATACAGAGCGTGATTTTGAGATGCTAATATTTGTCTGGGGTTTTCGTCTTCTGCAGGTTTTTGAGAAACTCTGACGGGGGAGCCAAACTGACTTTTTGAGCAATGAAAGACGGTTGAAGCTTGGACAGAAGTCTACCAGGCTACGGCCCTCCGTCGTTGCTGAAAAGTCAGCCTTATTGCCTTGTCAGTGCTTCAAAAACAAAGACTCCTGTAGAAGGACCACACCAATACAAATATTGACGTTTTCGTAAATTACCGTTTGTAGAGTATTACAGTGATGGAGGAAAACGACAAGAAACCTCAGAATAAATGACCTCCGAGTCGAGAATCGAACCATTGACATTCAAAACACAGCCGTACAGGCGATCTGTTTAAGTGGTACGTTCCTCGTAGTGGAATTACCGGAACTGCCCAGTGATTTCTCTGTCTCTTATTGTTTAGGCCTATATAATGCCACAGGAATGAGACCACGTGACTTCTGTTCTTGCAAATATCCCTTCAGTTAGCAGTGCCTACGAACACTGCAGATGCGCCTCATTGCACGGAGGGAACGTTTCGGAAGAACCTTCTGCCGTCATCTTCAGGATAACAGATGTCTCTTCTGTCCTGTGGATGGAGGTACCAGGTTCTTGTGAAATGGTTGTAACTGCCTAATAGACTACACGGCATCACACCTCATAAGACCGTAGTTAAGAATTTTATATCGTTTTGTCCATTTTCTCAGTATACTGAAAATAGTGACAGCATGCAGTATCGCTGTCGTTGAGATCTGCATGTTTGAGACATTTTTATTAATATAGACCGTTTGTAAAACTAAGCAGGCGTAGTGCCAAGCAACATTGAGCAGAGTCCTCGAGAAACTGAAAGGTACGCAGGTCGCCTTGATATTGTCCGCATTTTGTGCATCCCGACGTTTCGTTACCCTAGCCACAAGACCTAAAAGAATCAGTAACACACCTTCCCCACCCGTTTCTTTAGAATCACTTAATATTAACTATACGCATATCTCTGGGCCGGGATATCATAGTCAGTATAGCGACTCCCAAAGCCTGAACGGCCCGGGATTGAAACCCCGATGGAGGATACAGATTTTCTCTTCTCAAAACCCGTCCTGGCCTACCCTGGGACCCACCCAGTCTCCTCTACAATGAGCACCGGTGATCCTCGGGTGTCAAGCGGCCGGCGCGTGGCGTTGACCTTATACCCCAATACAGCGCGGAGGTTAAAAATTGGTGGAGCGCTGCATGTTACGAAGTGACCTTTACCTTTAAACGTATAGCTAATAATCGTATCTTATGTCGGAGCTGGTAATTTCTGTGTCACCAACACATTTGTATTGAACATGCGCAACAGTAAGGTAAATACCACGCGTTTCCAAGCGAATCCCGCCAGGTTGTATTATGCCCTCCGCGGCCACATTTGTAAATTCTGAATACGATATATAAATAACGGAATAGTTAGGATAATACGTAAACTACATTATTAGTTTTACATGTGCGGACCACGAACCAACCCACAGTTACGGGTGTGGCCCTGTGCCATAAGCTCGGAAGCCCGTGGTTTATGACCTCTCAGCGGACACACTGCGAAATGTGGGTAATCCTGCTGCTTCACTTGAAGTGCGTTATCCACTCGTTATAGCGTGCAAGTAGACGGGCGTAATGACGCTGCATCCAGTAGTTCGGGCCGTCAGTAGCAAACAGGTGGCAGGCAGTTTGTGGTTAAAGCGATTTGCGGAATCGTTTCAACAGCTTGCTTGCAGGAAACGGGCCGGAAAGGAACGTCACTGTGGCTGGCTGCCTGGTTGGCTGGCAGACTGTAAGCCAGCTGCGTCAATTGATTCACGCGGACATACGATTTCCGCGCATTGCGTTGATTTGTGTTACATGCGATCTGTATGAAAGAATTCCACCGTTCTGTAGTGTATGATAATTATTCCTTTCAAGAGATTTCCTGCCATCTAATGCGAAGGTTCATAACATCATTCACAAAATACCGCCATTGGTTCACATTAATAGCCAGTTCAAAACTCACATTTTCCGAGTAACATTTTGTTCAGATGCGTACTGCATGTTCAGCCAACATAGTTGTCTGTGATTTTAGCACACAATGTCAGGTGAAGCACAGTGCCGGACCGTCTTTATCGTTTAATTTTGTAAGTCCTCTTTCTATCTCCTGCAGACCCAAAATCTCTCATCGTATCTGTACAGAACAACACGTTTATGTAGGTAGGTTTTCAACCTTTTTATAGGCCACTAAGGCCCTTAGGGTGAGTAGAGGTATAGCTCTACTCTTTCTAGGACCTCGGCACACTAGATGGGTGTGGGGGGTCAGCCCCACGCCCTGGCCGCCTCTACCCCCGGGAAAGACCCGGTACCCATTGTACAGGAGGCTGGGTGGGCCCCAGGGCCGGTCTGACCGGGCGGAAAATTTCGTCCCCACCGGGATTCGATCCCGGACCGTCCAGCCCGTAGTCAGTCGCTATACCGACTGAGTTATCCGGCCCATAACACGTTTATGTAAGTTACTTATATACTTGTGTTTTTTAACGAAGCCCTCAGGTCTCATGCCGTATCTGTTGTGCCAAATGGTAAGTTTACTGCCTTCCGTCACAAGAATATTTTTTATTTCGTACCTATTTCTCAAGAAAACTCAGGAATCGTAATGAGATTTACGAGTGTGGTTGATGTTAAGTACCAGTTCGTTATGCAGACTCTCCCTAACTTGCACAAGTCGCACTGGAGTAGCTATGCATACGGTAAAATACACATGTGTTTAACTAACAAGTGAGTCGAACTGAAATCCCAAATCAGACACGCTGGAGCTTGATCGATCGCAGCATGAATGTCCTGCCACCTCTGTTATCAGTATTCTTCCGCCAACTTCGTCTTATTACGCTTTCGTTCCAGGCAGGAAATTTTCGGCGCATTTAAAAAATTATATTATTTCAGTTTTTTTTTAACCTTTTAAAAATTTTATAATCCTGAAATTGCAAAATTAAAATGGCGTTAAGTCTGGTAGTGTTTGTAGGTCGAACCGATCTTTTAGATATAAAATTGTAAATTTCGATTTTAGCGTCATTTATGTATAAAGGACCGGGGTGTGTCGGTAACATTCATTCAGTTGTAGCCTACCTTGTAAAGGCACCGACCAGACCGGCCGCAGAGCCCACCCACGCTCTAGTGCGATGGATATCGGGGCTGGGAAGAAGAACCACAGAATGAAGCCGTCCATTAATCTGCATCTAGTCTCAAATTTAAATGCATGGAGCTATCTCTCCACTATTTCGTATGTATTTTCAGCGTGATGCTGATTAAGCTCACCACCGTCGCAATGTAACCTATCGTGTTACTGGTGCAGCGTCGTTATGGAGGGACATTTGAGTAGCAAGAATTCTGTGGAAAGCTGCAAATCCCGAATCCCGGGCAGTGTATTATTTATAGGTATGTTATGGTTCAAAAGTTAATTAACCAAAACAAATCTTTTTTTGATAGAGAGAGAGAGGCCATCCCGTTGTTTATTACCAAATTTGTGTAATATATTATGCACCGCCAATACACAACATACGTCAAACAAGATGCAACAATTACAATTAGGTAATATTTGGTTACATGTTTCGGCCGTGACCGGCCATCTTAAGGCCATCTAAGAACAACAAAGTACAGTAAAAATATTACTCAATGGGGTCCCATTTCATTCACATTAAACCTTGATAAAATCTGAAAATTCTTACTTAAGATTAAAACCATACTATTCCACTGTTTTAATCTTAGGTAAGAATTTTCGGATTTTATCAAGGTTTGATGTGAACGAAATGGGATCCCATTGAGTACTATTTTTACTGTACCTTAATTGGTGTTCTTAGTTGGCCTGAAGATGGCCGGTCATGGCCGAATCATGTAGCCAAATATTACCTAATTGCAATTATTGCATCTTGTCTGATATATGTTGTGTATTGACCTTGCATAATGTATTATGCAAAAACATTTCATGCATTAGCGGGAATGCCAGTGCAGAGTTATGCCAGTCGGTTTGTAAAATGGTATCGGAGAGTTGTCAATTGTGCACTGAACATGGAGGACATAAATTATCACAGTTTTGCAAATTCGGCAAGTATAAACTTACAGCGTGTTTTGGTGCACATTTTACCGATTGGCTAACTGACTTCTGGGCCACTCAGTTAACTGAAATTAGTATTATTAACATGAATGTTCCAAAAAATAAACATCTGGTTGGGCTCTTTGAATGCGTAACATAGAGCTGTTTAACGGTGGGATATTTGTAACCCTACGCCCAGACCCGAAGCTGAGAAATAGCCGTTGTTACGTGAATACATCATGGGTGCATTTTCCAATCTCCAGTGTAGTAGAAGTGTCAGTATGCTTCATTGAAGTAAAGAAAACTAAACAACGATGAGAAAGCCGACAACGCTGTCCTAATTGCTTGGCACATGCGAGTTTGTCAATGAGTTTCCAGTATAATGAAGAGGCAGCCAACCGCAGCACACATTAGCACAGTAGAGCGACTGGCCAGCACCCGACACACAAGTAATATCGCTGTAATTAAACGCCGGCAGCTCTTGTATATAGGTCTGACACGTATTTAAGAAACAAACTGTTCGAACCCCGGCTAGCGGCCGGATATCCTGCATGATTTTTAGTTACTTCTTTTACAACCAAATTCTGAGTCATCGAATTCCTGATTTATGATTGACAACACCGTAAGACACTATGTGCCAGGCCTGTTGCTTCTGCACTGTCTGCACTGAATGTGGGAGACTTTTACGGCTGTAGCTGTTACTTCTGCTTACTTTGGTTTGTTTTACGACACGCTGTAACTAAGTAATTGATTTTAATAATTGTCCAACAAGGTGCGACTTATTCAGTTTATTACATATCTGTAGGCAGCTCTACATGTTTCGGGTGTTGACACCCATCATCAGGAGCTTGTACTGTACAACTGTAATTACAGCTTCGGGTATTGATTAACCGGATCTTCTACCATCCGCTCTCGTTGTTGAGTTGGAACTGATTCTTGTGTATCGTACGGTAGGTACCTCCTGATGATGGGTGTCAGCACCCGAAACATGTAGAGCTACCTACAGAAATGTAATAAACTGAGTAAGTCTCATCTTGTTGGACATTTATTAAATTCTATTCACGATGCACGGACCCATGTATATAAAATTAAGTAACTGAGATTACTCATGAATTGTAATGTATTTGGGAGGAAGGGTTCATAGTCTGATGGAGGTACTATTGCGACATTTTTCTGGTGTGACTCTGGAACACCACGGAAAACCTCAGTGGTTGATCCGACCATTATTCTATTCAGAAGTTCTTCAAATAGAAGTCCAGAGAGTATTCCTTATTATTATGCCAAATCGATGGGTTCATGATGGGCGGAGTATTTAGTGTGTGGACGAAGGAAACAGTGCACACAGTACGTCATTAACGTAGTTCTGTTGCCATCTGACGACGCACTGGAAGTGGATGTTACTGCCTTCACATGACTTGACATGGTGTGGGTTGTAGGAAGCTAGTGTCAACCCCACACTAATCGCTACCATCCGCATTCGGGACTCAGTATACCAGTATCATAATTTTATTGAATAATCGACACGTAGGTGGGATGATAATATTAAAATCGTATTAAAAATGCCAACGATCTATTAAGAAGGTTGTAAGGATGGATAACTCAACGAACCGGCCCGGGACATCGTCTAATACTTCAGTCTGCATATATTTTTTAAAACTTTTTTTCCTGTTTTACTTAGAGCGTCCTTATTAAGCGCGTTGTTTATTTATTGCAGATACAAATCTGCCGTTATCAATTTAATGGCAGTTAACATTGTCAAGCGGTCAAAAATCGTGTTTTCTCATTTGAAGTTATGTATTCGATATACTGAATTGAAGAATATTTATCTCAGTAATTAACCAACTTTTTGCACAAAATGTTTGTTTTACAATAATTTTATTTCATGCCTCTAAATGTTTCGAGCACATGTGCTCGAAACATGTAGAGGCAACGAGACGGCCACCTATAGGTGTGATGATACCAGAGGCTGTGTAATGTAATTTTGACCTCCTGATGATGAGCACATGTGCTCGAAA